>ULLJ01005086.1_pt1 | contig 64164 bp, 72 predicted proteins | sample 1951371 | NCBI WGS metagenome assembly ULLJ01 (sample SAMEA4835522, study PRJEB28245) | human gut metagenome | biome: gut microbiome; material: fecal sample | place: Denmark | collected 2008
TTCCTCGATTGCAGCCTGCGCCGCCGCTAATTATCGTTGCTTTTCAACGAGTTCTATAATATTGTACAACTATTTGTTAACAGCGTTTTTTCATTCAATTATCCTCATATATGGTTAAAGTTATACTTCTATTTTCCATCCAATCTGTTATCTTTGTCGCCATGAAAAAGATTATCAAACTATATCGCAGATGGCGTTACCGCCATCTTTACCGTCAGCTTTTCATGCTATATGCGAATAAATTCGACCATGCTGAATCAGCTGCGTTTGAAGCATCAGCAGCGTTTAAGTGGATGACTGGCTATTATTGGGATGAATGGTTTAATAGTCAATATCCTACTGCTCGTACTGAGGACGCTTCGGAGGGGTAAGTTGCGTATTGACTTGAAAAGAGGGTACTGAATGTGGATAAACGATTGGAATTGAAAAACGAACTCTGGACACACTTTGTGACAAATTATGCCTTTCGTCTTTTGCTCCACCTCCAAAATTGATTACATCCAACACTTTGATTCCACCTTTTGCTTCTGACGATGTTCCGTCCTTTGATTCAGTGGTGACAGCAACATCAAAATCAATATCGCTGATTTTTGCATATCCGTTACTTGTTCTGATGCCAGAGGTACAGTTGCCACCTGTGACCAAAGGGGCAACACACGCTTTCTGAGACAGGACATCTTGGCTCTCTTCAATCGCTGTAGAAATATCTACTAATACGTTCTTTATAAAGTCCTTCAGTTCCATAATATTTCGGTTTTATTTAATTACTTCATATTCTCTTGCCTCCTTTGTCCACTTATCAAAATATAAGTAACCACCAATGTGGTTATATCGCCCATTTAAGGCAAATAGATAAGCTACAATCAACGCAAAGACGAAAAACAATACTTTTATCATCCAAGAGATAAAAATTATTTAGAACGTCTTATTTACGTTTCTTCATTCGATAAAAAGATATACCTCCATCCTTTCGGATTGTTGTTACCTTTGCCCGTATGAGAAAAAGCGTTTACATAGAAGTTTTCAATCTCTTTGCAGCAGAACTCAAAGAAACAGAAGAGAATGAAGAAATGGACATGATATTGAGCACCATGTCGCACCTTGTTGCTTGGAAGCGTGACAAGTCCATGAATATCCTTGTACCCGACCACTATTTCCTAAAAGTGCTGCTGCCTGAATTTGAAAAACGGTTAGATGCCAAGCTCAAGACGGATGAATGAAAGTTCGTTCTTCAAACGTTCATATTCCTCTTCCGGCATTTTCCCTTTGAAAAACTCCTCCCTATTCTCCCAATAGTGGATACAATCGTTTTTTGCGGCTTCTTTGCAAAATCCTTTCTTTCTCCACATCATGTATTCCGAATAGAGTACCTCGCAATGCTTGTACACAAGACGCAACTCTAAAACAGAATAATTGTCAGGGTCGTATTGCATAAGCAAATCCTTACCTTTCTTTCGAAATATAAACTCATCCAATCTGTCCATTGCTTTACATCCGGCTATTATTTTATAATCCACGTGATTTGAGTGCTTTAAAACGGATTATTTTACTCAAAGTGCTCTTTAGGTTCTTCCCTAATTATTTCAGGATGATTGAGCATATATTCTAATAATCCAATCCTGAAAGATGTAGTTGGATGGGTACTTTCATCTAAGCTATATGAATATTGCGGCATAGCATTCTCCATTATCCTTAATGCTTCAATATATTTTTCTCCGCCATATCCTATATATTCAAGAAATTTACATGCAATTATATCAGCCTCGATTTCCTGTTTCCGAGAATATTTGTACCAAAATTTCCGGGACTTCAATGCAGCCGCATCAAACATATCAGAAATATTTTGATTTATAACATCCCAATCAGATTCCACCCCATTAGTGGCAGAATACATTGCAACTCCGGCTTGTACAGCAGCACTAACACCTGCAATTATATTGTTTGTCTTTTCTTCTTTAATGGATTCGTATTTATGTATTTTTGCATGTTGTAAAAGACAGTGCGCAAATTCATGCGCACATATGCCGAGAATTTGAGGGTATTTCATTCTGTCTACAAACAAACCCGTAAAAAGATAAATTCTCATATCAGGTGTTGCACAAGCATTTATATCAGGGTTATCCACAATATATAGTTTTGTATTGCCATGTACTTTCAATGCCCCTAAATCCTCTAATAGTCCAATAAGAAGAGAGTCAGAATTATTTGCTTCTATATTAAAAGAATTGTAATAGTCTGCCGAGATGTAAAGACTTTCGTTGACTTTGTCATTAGCTTTTATCGCTGACGATTTTTTCTTGTCAAAAGCCTTATAAAATTTATACAACCTCTCATTCTTCTTCCATACAACATTCCAAAAGCCATCAGAAGATGTTGCTTTCATGGCTGTTGTATCTATGCCTAATTCTTGAATAAGTTTTTTATACTCTCGTTCATTATTACCTGCGTATAAAAAAGAGCAAGCAAATATACAATTCAACAATATAAACAAAAACTTTTTCATCCTATTAGAAAAGTTCATTGTACCATTTTTGCAAATTCCCCTTCATCAATTCATGGTATTTATAAATCAGAAGGACTAATTTAAATTCAGCACGTTCAGATTTATATTCATTAACAGTAAAATAACCATAAAAATTTCCTTTCTTATCAACAATCACAGGAGGATTACTTGCATACTCATTCCATGGAGAGTAAGATCCATATTCACTTCCATAAGTTCCATATTCATTCCAAATGGATTTAGGATTATACTCATTCCCGTAACTCCCATATTCGTTCCAAATGGAATTTGAATCATAAGGGCTACTGGTCAGACACCCCAAATAAATATTGTGGTCATCTCCGCCATATATATACAAATGCTGTGCACTTACATGGATTGACATAAAAAACAACGTTATTGTCACAAATAAAAATCGCATCCACTTTCTATTAGACATATACCGTTTCACTTTTATTTTATCTCCTTTCCATTTACCAAAAACATAGAATGACATATTATATAGTAAAATCTTTCTTAGCTATCAATCTTTTGTATAAATTATTTTTTTCATCATCATATATTGGTGTCTGCCCTAACACTAAATACTTATAACTCGTACTTGTCAGCATACAAAAATCTATGACAAAACTGTGAGTTAATTCTTTCTCTCCATCCATTATTTCATTAAATTCTATTGAGAGATTACTATTGTCATACCTCATTTTAATATCTTCTGACAAATCTAAAATTCTCTTATAAATTCGATCAATTATTTCTTTGTCCTCTATCCAAATTTCCATGTCTTACTCATTTAAAGTTTCAATATTGTTATTAATTTTATAACTTCTACTTTCTTTCCATCAAAACACTTATCAATCTCTCTTTCTCTGCAAGCAACTCTTCCAAATGCTTCACACGCTCTGTAAGAATAGCATTGTCACAACCTGCAATAACATGGCTATTGTTATTGCCGCTTACTGCAACAGAACCATCACCGTTGACTGTCGCTGAACTATTTATTTTAAGCATATCTCCTTCACCACTCCCAAGTAACCAATCCCCAGATATACCATCGCATTTTGAATATATTAATTCCGCGTCAAAAGTGTTACGTGATGTCCATGTATTAATGGTTTGAGGTCTGACCCCTAAAATCGCCGCAAAACGGGCTTTATTTCCATCTGTATAATAATTAATTATACATTCAAGCATAGCTGATTTTTCCATATTGAATATGTTAAATTTCAATTTGAGAACAAAATAATCGCATTTTGCTTTGTTTATATTCGCAATATGCTTACCTTTGCACTATAAAGTTAAACAATAACCCATAAAAAACAAAAATAACAACTGAAAATCAGCCAAGAAGTAGCAATAATATGGAACTCATAATAAAAATCAAAAAAACATGGAACGAAGCCAAAGGATGCTATTGTTACTATTCCTATCCGTTCTTGAGAACAAACGAGAACAATCCATCAGACAGGATTACCCATGATGATAATCCTGCCGAGATTCAGAGGCTTTTGAAACTCGCAAAAGACGTTGAGGAGTTTGTGGACAACTACTCTTTCTTTGAGTCTGACGGCAATCCCAACAAAGCAGAAAGTTCAGCATAGCCGGGAGATTTCAATTCCAGAATGTCACCGCAGCTCAATCTTAGTTTGGTTTTTTCACCCAACTTGGAAACCCAACTTATTTGTTCTGCATTGATATACATCACTCCGTTAGGGTCTTTGGCATCAGCTAACTCAATTTTAATAAAATCACTCATAGTTCTTAATTTTTGGATTTGGCACCACAAAGTTAAGAAAATCCCGTGAAGATATGCCTTCCGTCAGCCCGGTTGAACTTACCGGGGCGGGAACAAAGACAATAATAATTAAAAACAATTTAAAATGGCAGAAAATCAAGTAAAAGTACGTCCAACTTTAACGGATTTGGAAGTAGGTAAAGCGGTTACTTTCCCCATTGAAAAGACTAAGAGCGTCCGTGCTCAGGCTTCCGACCTCGGACTTATCCTGAATCGTAAGTACCAGACGGAAACAGACCGAGAAAAGCGTATCATAACAGTAATCAGAATATCGTAATTTGTAATCATCATGAACAAATTTGTAAATATTTCACAACTGATACTATCCTGCATCATGCTTTTTGCGGTGGTTGTCAGCATTGTAGCACATATCATACTTGGAAACATCGCATCGTTCATTGGCTATCTTGTATCAGCTGTATTCATCTTTCTCACATGGAAACTGGTACGTATATCATGGATGGAGTTTCAAAATGAAAACAAATAACCTCTTAACTTACAATATCATGTCTATCAATTTCAAAAAATTAAATTCTCAAATCAAGCCTCTTAAACCGGAAGCAAGACACGTGGGCTACATCTTTATTGCTACAGACAAGCAAAAGAGAGAAAGTCTGGTTGACTCTATTGCCAAGCCCGGTTCTAAACGTTCCCTAATAAAAGTGCTTACATATTTCATTAAAACCGATGAAAATTATCGTGCAGAGTATTCACTTTAATCCGTAATCCTATGCTCACTATTGATTTTCCCGATAAATCCGTTACTTATGACACTTTCGTCCGCGATGTAGCGTCCTCTGTAGTCCGTATGCTTGCCGATACACACAATGACCCCGAAATGGTCAGCCAACGAAAAGCATACGCTATGTTTGGGCGTGGCAATGTGGATAGATGGCGCAAGCAGGGTAAAATAACCCCCTGCAAGCGTCCGGGCAAAGTTGAATACCGCACAATCGAACTGCGTACACTACAAAGGTTACAACAAGACTATTTCAAATGATAAGGGAGGATAGCTCAGCGGATAGAGCGGCGGTACGTACCCAAATGACCAAGATGCAGCAGGACACAGGTTCAAATCCTGTTCCTCCCACTATTTTTTCACTATTAAAAATCAAAGTAGATGAAAGCAATTCAGCTAAAATCAATCACGCTTCGCAACTGGCGTGGAGAAAAAGAAAGGACAACACAGTTCCATACAGATGGCACTGTTACACGTATCTGTGGTCGTAACGGTCTCGGCAAGTCCAGGCACATGGATGCGTTCTGTTGGCTGCTTTTCGGCAAGGACAGCAAAGACCGTAAAGACTTCAACTTGCGCACCACAGACGAAAAGGGCAATCCCCTACAGCATTGTGAATGCTCCGTAGAGGGAACATTAGTCGTTGATGGAACGGAAATTACCATCAAACGAGAGTATAAGGAGCAATGGGTCAAACCTCGTGGACAAGTAGAGGAAGTGTTCAAGGGGAATGTCACCGAATGCACATGGGACGGCGTACCTGTTCGTGTCAATGAGTATAAGGAACGTATAAATGCCGAAATCATTGATGAGAACCTTTTCAAGATGCTAACCAATACCGAGTATTTCCTATCGTTAAAACAAGATGTTCAACGTGAAGTGTTAATGTCCATTGCCGGAGCCAAAACAGACAACGAATTGGCGCAGGGAAATGCAGAATTTACCGCTCTCGTAGACATGTTGAGTGGCAAATCATTGGCGGATTATCGTCGGCAGATTGCCGCAGAGAAAAAACGTCTAAAAATGCAAGCGGATGAAATCAAGCCACGTATCGACCAAACGGACAAGATGAAACCGGAAGCCGAGGATTGGAACTCATTGGAAGAAATGCTCACCGACAAAAAGAAAGAGCTGGAAGAAATAAACGAACTTCTGCATTCTGAAGATGCTCGCAAGCAATCTGCCATCGATAAAAAAGCTGCGCTGAACCGTGAAAAACGGCAAATCGAACAGCAACAGAAGGATATTCTTGCCGCAGAAAGGAGAAGTCGTCAGGAGGAAGCCGATAAGCAGAACGAAACACGTAATGAAATCGAGAAAGAGTTGAAGAATATTCATTCCGAACGATCGGATTGCAATATAGACATTACCCGTGCAAAAGAACGCATCAAGTATTTGAACGAAGAAATAACTGGAACAACAAGCAGACTTGAAGAATTACGTTCCGAATGGGCATCCATTCGTGCCACACAGTACACCGGTGATAATATCTGTCCTCATTGCGGTCAGCCTTTACCCGACAATATGATACAAGACGCTCTCCAAAAGTTTGAAGAATATAAACAAAACAGGCTCAAAGAGAATCAATCACGTGGAAAATCCCTGTCGACACAAGTCGAATCATACCGAGAGGAATTAAACAGGCGTAATGAAGAACTTGTAGAGCATTCCAAAAAGATTATTGCCATTGACGAATGTATTGCAGGGCTGTATGATCGTCTGAAATCCACCCCGAAAGCAGCACCGTCCGCCATCAACGAAAATGAGCTGCCTGCGTATGCAGCAAACCTGAAACATTTGGATGAAATAGAAAAAGAAATAGCAAATATCACATATACTCAGACAGATACCGAACTGTCCGAACGTGCCGAGTTGGTGAAATCTGCTATCAAGAACTTGGAAATCCAACTAAACAACCGTACCATTATCGCCAACTATGATAAAGAAATAGAGCGTCTTGAAAAGGAAGGTCGTGAACTCGCACAGAAGATAGCCGACATAGAGAAACGTGAATATATAGCTGCTAAGTTTGCCAAAGCTCGCATTGATGATTGTGAGAGCCGTTTGAACTCGCTGTTTGGCATGGTACACTGGAAACTTTTCGATACCACTCTTGACGGAAACGAATACGAAGTATGTATTCCTATAATTGATGGTGTGTCCTATGGTACGTGCAATACAGCAAAGCAAGTGAACGCAGGTATTGACATCACCAACACATTGGCAAGGCATTACGAAGTCTATGCTCCAATGTTCATTGACCGTGCCGAAAGCGTGAATACATTCATTGCTTCCAACGCACAAATGATATTCTTGCAGGTTACAACAGACAGTCAACTAACAGTAAAATAAATAGTTAAATCTTTAATTATTAGAATTATGAACGAAAGACAAATCGCACCGGTTACACATCAAAGTAACGTTCCTGCCGGCATCAACTTCTTTGACCCGACAACCATTGAAACGCTCAACCGTTTCTCCACCATGTTTGCCAATTCCAGTCTTGTACCCGAAAGTTACCGCATTGGCGGTGTTGTTGGCGGTAAGACCGGAGAAGGACCTAAAAAAACGGTCTCTGAAGCCGAAGCAGTAGCCAACTGCGTAATCGCATTCGATGTGGCCACACGCATTGGAGCATCCCCTCTTATGGTAATGCAGAACTTGTACATTGTATATGGTCGCCCATCTTGGTCGTCCAAGTTCCTAATTGCCACTATCAATACTTGTGGACGCTTTGAACCACTGAAGTTTGAATTGACATCAAATGGAGTTTGCAATAACGGTGTGGCAAATGTCAAGTGTGTGGCATGGACTACTCCTAAAGGTGTTACGCATGATGAGAACGGAAAACCGGTTACATCAAAATCACCACTTGCCTTACGTGGTACAGCCGTTACCATACAAATGGCGATTGATGAGGGTTGGTATAGCAAAAACGGCAGCAAGTGGCGTACTATGCCCGAACAGATGTTACGTTACCGTGCCGCCTCGTTCTGGTGCTCTACATACTCACCGGAACTGTCAATGGGTATGCGTACCGTTGAAGAAAATGTAGAGGACGCCGATTATGTCGATGTTACAGAACAGGTTGCGAAAGAAATTTCCACGCAAGCCAACAAAGGCACTATCAGTTTTGATGATGCGGCAGCTCCGGTTTCCAATGAAGTTCCGGCAGGTGTTGACCCTGAAACAGGAGAAATTAAAGAGACCCAAGGTGAAACAAGTATCGAAAACCAAGCCTCAACCGAGGATGATGGACCGGGCTATTAATCCTATTTGAAATGAAACTTCATGTGTTAGGTTCTTCATCATCAGGCAACTGTTACCTCTTCCAGTCTGAAAAGACTGGTGAGGTACTTGCAATGGAAGCCGGAGTTAAGTTCAACAAAGTAAAAAAGGCTCTTGACTTCAATCTAAACAGCATTGTTGGTTGTATCGTCAGCCATGAGCATGGCGACCATGCCAAATGTGTGGGCGATTTTATAAACGCCTGCATACCTTGCTATATGAGTCAAGGCACAAAACATGCGCTTGGTTTCTCTTCCAGCTATTGGGCAAAAGGGCTGTTGCCATTCGAACAAGTTGTGATAAATGGATTTAGAGTGATACCGTTCCCTGTACAACATGATGCTGCGGAACCTTACGGATACCTCATCCGTCATGAAGAGTGCGGAATAGTGCTGTTTGCCACAGACACCTATTTCCTAAAATACAAATTTCCCGGTCTTAACAATGTAATGTTGGAGTGCAATTATAGCAAGGAAATTCTTGATGCAAATTTCACTGCCGGGCGCATTGACAAGAAACGCTACGAACGCACCATTAAGTCGCACATGTCCTATAATAACTGTCTCCTCACATTGCAAGCCAATGACCTGTCTCAAGTATGCAACATTCTACTCCTGCATCTGTCCGACAATAACAGCAATGCTACGGAGTTTATCCATGGAATAGAAAGATTATATCCAGAGATAGAAATAACAGCCGCTACACCCGGTCTTTCATTAACATTAAATAGTCACCCATATTAAAAATACAATTATGAGAAAAGCAGATATAGCCGATTACCTTATAAGCAATACAAGCATCAGCCGTTCACAGGCTATCAAAGCTGTCGACTGTGCTTTTGATGCTATTGAGAAAGCACTTTGTAAAGGTGAAAATGTCTATATACGTGGTTTTGGCACTATCAAGACTTATATCACAAAAGAAAGGAAAGCCCGTAATATCTACAAGAGAACAACGGTAATCATTCCGGCAAGACGAACAGTAAAACTTGTAGTCAGTAAACAACTCAAAGAAAAAATGAACTCATGATGCACACGTGGTTTGAATGTAAAATCCGTTATGAAAAGACAATGGATAACGGAATGAACAAGAAAGTAACAGAACCCTATCTGGTTGACGCGCTCAGCTTCACGGAAGCGGAAGCACGCATCATTGAAGAAATGACACCCTTTATTTCCGGTGAGTTTACAGTTTCCGACATTAAACGTGCCAACTATAGCGAGCTCTTTCCCTGTGAGGAAGACAGTGCTGACCGCTGGTTCAAGTGCAAGCTGTATTTCATTACCTTAGATGAAAAAAGTGGAGCAGAAAAAAAGACAGCTACCAACGTACTGGTACAAGCAGCCGACTTGCGTGATGCAGTAAATAAACTGGATGAGGGTATGAAAGGCACAATGGCCGACTATCAAATTGCATCGGTAGCGGAAACTGCCATTATGGATGTCTATCCATATGCCGCAGATGAGTCCATTACGGATACCATCAGTGAAAATGCCAATTCGCCTGTTGTACGAAATTTCATACAATCTCTCCCCGAAGGTTGCAGGACAACGATAACCGTTGGTGGGAAAAAAGTTGTAGTAGACAAGACTGGAAAAGACACCATTGTTACACCCGAAAAGCAAAGCGACAATGACACTTGAGGAAATGCTTCAAATGGAAAGGAAACGAAAAAAGAAGCAAAAATATGACGATGAGGAACATCGCATACAATGCTCTTGCGTAAAGTGGTTCAATTTGAAGTATCCGAAGTTAAAAGGCCGGTTGTTTGCTGTGCCGAACGGAGGAAGACGTGATACTGTTACAGGTGGCAAATTGAAAGCTGAGGGCGTAACAGCCGGTGTATCCGATTTGATTCTGTTGAAAAGCAATCGTGATTATGGTGCGCTGCTCATTGAAATGAAAAAGAAAGGCGGCTATCAATCTCCATCACAAAAAGAATGGCAAAAGATAATATGTGAAAACGGAGAATACAAATATGTTCTGTGCTTTTCGCTGGATGATTTCATTCGTGAAGTGGATGATTATTTGAGAAATGAATTTTAAAACTATGTCTAATATGGCAAACATCAAAACAGGTCTTAATTATTATACTGTCGATACCGATAGATACCAAGACCGTCGGATAAAACGGCTGAAAAAAGATTTTAAATGCCGGGGCATTGCTGTGTACGACTATATTCTGTGTGAGATTTACCGAGTACAAGGCTGTTTCCTTGTGTGGGATGCAAATACTGCCTTTGACGTGGCTGAGTACTTCGGACTGGAAGAAAACACGGTGCAGGAAGTTGTGAAATACTGCGGTTCGGTGGGGCTTTTCGATAAAGAACTACTATCACGTGGGATTATCACATCGGCATCAATCCAGCGACGATATACGGAAATGTGTACCCGCGCCAAAAGAAAGTCTGTATCTATACCTGAATCTTATAGACTCATTCAGGAAGAAAGAGCTCCCGATCCGGTTCCGACTTCCAAAGGTGCTTGCCAAAAAACAGACAATCCGCCTCCAAGTGAAATCTATTCCTTTACACTTGATGAAGAAATTGCCGAACTGAAAAAAGATGAGTGTTGGCTTGACCAGCTACAAGTACTTCATCACATGGATATATCATTATTGCGCAGCAGTCTTGACGACTTCCGGGTACAATGCCTGGCAGACGGGAAAGACCGGCATTCTTCCTTACAGGATGCCAAACAGCACTTCAACGCATGGTTGAGAATTGTAAATGATAAAAATAAAAGAAAAGATGATAAAGTTAGACCCGAAAGCAGAAATCAACGCAGAGGTAATCTTCTCAAATCTGATGAAGAGAAAACATATGGTAACTCGTTTTAGATTGCCATATACCGCCAAGCAAGTTTACGCTATGCTATATGAAGCGTGCCGGGTGGAAGTTGCTCATAGGCATAGGGAATTTAATGCCACCGAACAATACAAAAAGCACCTTTGGGACATTTCCAATTGGATTACATCGGAAGCCTCCACTTTCGGATTGTTCCTTTGCGGCGGTGCCGGTAATGGAAAAACCACCATTCTACGTGCGTTGCAAAACCTTATAAACTACTTGCGCTCAGATGAAGGGTATAGCAGTAATGTGAATACATATCCAGTACGCGGATACATGATAGTACCGGCAAAGGAACTCGTTTTGTTGGCAAAAGCATACAACAACCCTACACGTGACAATATATCTGATGTGGCACGGTACAAAAGGTTGCGTGAAGTTGAAATACTCGCAATAGACGACCTCGGTTCAGAGCCGAAAGAAAGCATTCATTATGGCGATTACGTAACAGCAGCAATGGATATATTGTCTTTCCGGTATGAAGAGCAATTCTGCACGCTGGTATCATCCAATCTTACTGCAAAAGGGATTTCAGAATATTACGATGAACGCATTGCAGACCGTTTCCGTGAAATGATGCTAATCATCAATTTCGGCAATGAGCAGTCATTCAGAAAACAGTAAACTAATTAAAAACATTACGACGATGAATACAGATTATAGTTATTGTTCGGGCGTTACCTGCTCAATCCGCAAGAGTTGTAAACGCTATTTGCCCGATCCACCCGATACACGTTTGCAATGGGTATGGCCAGCATACAATCCGGAAACAGACAAATGCAAGTACTATGAACCAACTGAAGTAGCAAAAACAAAAAATCCGTAATCATGGAAAAGAACAAGTTTACCCATGGTAGTTTGTTCAGCGGCATCGGTGGTTCGGAAATAGCTGCCGAGATAATGGGCTGGAAAAATATGTTCCATTGTGAAATAAACCCGTTCGGGAGAAAAATACTTGATTATTGGTTTCCAAACAGCAAAAGTTATGAAGACATCACGAAAACAGATTTTACAGAGTGGCGGGGAAAAATCAATGTCCTCACCGGAGGTTTCCCATGCCAGCCTTTTTCTTGCGCCGGACAGCGAAAGGGAGCGGAAGATGACCGTTACCTCTGGCCGGAAATGCTACGAGCGATACGGGAGATTCAGCCCGATTGGGTTGTTGGTGAAAACGTTACTGGAATCCTCTCAATGGTACAACCCGGCAGTGAAACTGCGTTGGGACGTGAAGAATCTCTGTTCGGAGAGGTTGACCGAGAAAGAATATTGCATCGGCAGGAATACGTCGTCGAAACAGTGTGTAACGACCTTGAACGTGAAGGATATTTCGTCCAACCGGTTGTTGTTCCGGCTTGTGCCGTCGGAGCACCGCACAGAAGGGACCGTGTCTTCTTTATTGCCCACCGTGCAGACTCAGGGGTTGAAGGTATGCAACGAAAATGGGAAGACAACATTCTATCCGGTAGAACTGCTCCCGACACCGACAGCCATAGATGGAGGAACGGGAAGAATCAACAAGTCACTATCGCCGAACGCAAAGGAACGGCCAACATTGGCACTTTCCGCGAAGATGGGACTTCTTCCTACTCCCAATGCTCGGGAAGCGGACAAATATACAAAGAAGTACAATCCGAACAGCCAAATGGGCACAGCTTTGACAGTAATGGCGGTAAACGGAATGTTGCCTACTCCAAGAGCCAACAAAGCGAACGATATAAATCTGAACAACCTACATCTGGCACAACGGAACAAAGGGAACTTGGAAGAAGCTGTTGCGAAAATAATTCAAAATACGCCATTCGGGAATGGAAAAACTTCCCAACTCAATCCCCTGTTTGTAGCCGAGATGATGGGATTTCCACCAGATTGGACGGTATTGCCTTTTCAAAGTGGCGGCAGGAATCGATAAAGGCATATGGCAATGCGATTGTCCCACAAGTAATGTATGAGATATTCCAAGCTATTCAAGAAACTTATAATCAATAATAACCATGGACAATTCAATTTATAAAAAATGCACAGAGTGCAGGCAAACAAAGCATATTTCAGAGTTCAGCAAATCATATCCTAACAGGTGTAAAACTTGTGTAGCAGAACACACGAGACAAATGAGAGCTGCTGAAAAACTTAAAGCTAAAGTAAAGGCTACCGGCGAGGTCATAGATGTTGAACCGTCAGGTACTATGCAGGTTTTATGCGGTTCATTCATAACGAAAGACGGTCGAAGAATGCCCGGAACAGCACTTGAATTTGAAAAAGCCATAGACTGGGAACAACGCAGATACGAGATTGCGAAAGAGATAATGAAAGGATTTTCAGCCAATTCACATAATCAGTGTGTGGATGCAAGTAGCGAAACGTTAGCCCAGTGGAGCATTAGCGGTGCTGATGCTCTTATTGCAGAATTGAAGAAAGGAGGTAAAGGATGAAAGTAATAGTTTCATTCAGTGGTGGCAAAGATAGTCTTGCATCACTTCTTTGGGTGCGTAATAACCTAACAAAAGATTTTATTACAGTATTTTGTGATACAGGTTGGGAACACCCATTGACCTATAAATATATCGAAGAAGTACAGGAACAACTGGGCTTAAATCTCATTACCGTCAAGTCAAAGAAGTTTAACGGCATGGTAGATTTGACAAAAAAGAAATCACGCTGGCCATCCTCGCAACGGAGATTCTGCACATCTGAATTGAAAACCATTCCGATGATTGACTACATACTCGATGAAGTAAACGATGATGTTCTGATTATACAAGGAATACGTGCTGCCGAGAGTGCCAAGCGTGCTGAAATGTCCAAGCAATGTACGTACTTCAAGTATTATGTGCAGCCATACGGTAAGGATAAGAATGGTAAGGACAAGTACCACACCTATCGTCGTAAAGATGTATTGGCATTTCGAAAGAAATATGCTGATGACCTATTGCGTCCTGTATTCGATTGGTCGGCACAACAAGTGATTGACTATATACTTGAAAATGGAATACAGCCTAATCCGCTCTACCGAATGGGCTACAAACGTGTTGGTTGCTTTCCTTGCGTGATGGCTTCACAACAAGACATTTACAATATCAGCGTACAAGAGCCAGAAAGAATAAGCTACATTGCAGGTCTCGAACAACAGTTCAACAGCAGTTTTTTCGGTCCTGATAAAATTTCATCTAAGTATTATAAGGGTGAATATCCTATAATCAGCGATGTTGTTCGTTATGTACAAAGTAAACGTGCAGGTGGTTCTCTGTTCGATGATGATGTGGCAACAAGTTGTATGAGCTACTATGGGCTTTGTGAATAAAAAAGGAATGGTATGGCAAATATAAAAGACAATAAAAAAGGATTCAAGGTAATTCAAATAAGTCGGAAAGAACTTGTAGAGGAATTAGGGCAATATGGTGCAATAGGAATTTGTGACTACTGCAACGAAACTGCATCTACAGGCTATTACATAGCTGTGTTAAATCAATGGTTTTGCCCGAAATGCTATCAAGAATGGTATCATCGCGCTACTTATTATCCGGAAGATGCAAAAGTAGAAAACAGAAATTTTGAGTTTTACAAAAATATTTTTGGGTTATGACAAAAATAAAACTGAATTGGACATACGCCAAAGGCGAATTAGATACTGATACATTGAAAATGGTTTGCATCCCGGCAAGAGGAAAACGTGTGTTCGGTCCTGATGAATTGGACGCAGAACTTTGTATAAAGGACGGCATGAATTACCAAATAGCCGAAATCCACTTGGGCGATGTGGAAAGTTCAAACATCCTTTGCAAAGAGATAGCAAGGCGTTGGAATGAGTTCGAGGAATGGCACGAGTGTAAAGAGAATACGGAAGATGTGCCGGAACGAAATACCCCATGCTTGCTAAGGACTGAGTGCAAGGAAATAACCACAGGCATTGTAGAAGTTGGTTATCTTACATCTGTTTGGGGTGAATATGGATGGACTGAAGATTATCTTGACGACTTTGATGAATCCGAATTTGAAGTTACTATCACTCATTGGAAACCGATTAACAAACCGAAAGGAGTTGAAGAATGAAACGAGAAGATATTGAAAAGGCGGCCGTAAGTGCAATCTGTGAGAATTACGGATGCAATGGCAAATATCCGTGTACAGAACGTGATTATTGCATATATGGTACCGGTAAGAATACAGCATTCGATTGCAATGAATGTGGTGCTGATGAGTTTGCCAATGGTTTTATGGTTGGTGCAGAATGGCGCATCAACAGCATATGGCATGATACAAGCGAAAAGCCAGACAAAGGGAAATTGCTCATTGTGGAGGATATTGACAGTGCTTATGATTTGGTCTATTTAACCAAGAGCAAGCCATGGGAAGAACTTTCGGAAAAGAATCATTATATGCGCTGGGCATACATCGAAGATTTACTACCTAATATGGAGGATTAAATCATGAGACCTATATTGAACACTGAAGACATTAGGAAATTAAAGACTGATGAACGCTTAATTGAATGTTCTTGCGGTAAAGTGAATTATTATAGATTCCTATGTTTCCACCCACGAAACACGAATTATGTAATTCTATTGAATCATTGCGAAGAGCCTGAAAGGTTTTTTGTTCAAAACCTTATAGACCGGTTCTATACAAATTATACAAGTCGTGATATAATCACTTATCGTAGAGATTACGCCATTAAGAAACTCAAAGAGTTTGAACAAGCGTTGTCTGAATTAGGAGATAAAGATGAGTTATGAGATATGCACTTAGAAATCAAGATAAAATTGCTGCTGCATATAGTTCCGAATACTTGAAAGAGCATATAATCGGAAGCCTTGACAGTTATTTCAATGTACCAAGAAGTCAAGAAGAGGTTGAGGATTTTATTTATAGCTCGTGTGTTTGTTATAGCACAAATCAGGGTAACTACCCAATCATGCAAATTAATGACATTGCAGATGATAATGCCATGTTGGAATTTGCATGGATAGGAACTCAATATGATGTGATTAAACTTGCTTTTTTAGGCAGAATGAAAGGATAAACCAATGAAAAATGTAACGAAACTCGCTAAAAAGTCCGCAGGGCTTAGCCAAAAATGTTCGATTTGCCCACTTATGCAAAGATGCACTTTAGAAATCCATAGAGCTTGTTTTGACAGCTTTGTAGAGGGTTTCAAGAAAGGAGCCAGAGCAGCAGAAAAAGAAAAAAACAAGAAATTCAAAACAATAAGAAATGAGTAAAGCAAAAATCATATTAGATGCCTGTTGCGGCAGTAGGATGTTTTGGTTTGATAAAGAAAACCCTTTGGTCTTATTTACTGACATCAGAGATGAAGAACACATTCTTTGTGATGGTAGAAGTTTGAAAATCCACCCAGACGTTGTATCTGACTTTACGGCAATGCCATTCTTGAATGAATCCTTTAAACTGGTAGTATTTGACCCTCCCCATTTGCTAAAGGTTGGTAAAGATAGTTGGTTAGCCAAGAAGTATGGTAAACTTCCTGAAGATTGGCCAAGATTGATAAAGAAGGGCGTAGATGAATGCTTTCGTGTGCTGGAAGACTACGGAGTTTTGATTTTCAAATGGAATGAAGACCAAATAACAGTCAAAGAAGTGTTGAAAGCTATCGAACGGCAACCTCTGTTTGGGCATACCACCGGAAGACATGGAAAGACCATGTGGATGTGCTTTATGAAATTACCAATTAACGAATAACGGATTATAAAATTTGAAAATATAAGTATGAAAAAGGTAATTGGGAAAATATATATCTATAAGGTACTGCCACCTTATAAGAATTGGTACAGTATCAAGACTGATGATGGGCTAAATCGTAGTAATGTCGTAATTGTTGGGAAAAAGCAATTATTGAAAGTAGCTTTAGCATTGATTGTTATGGCTCTGTTTAACAAAAATACTACTATAAATAAATTCAAAACCGAATAGATATGAAAGAATCAGATGATAAATACAGCAACCGCATTGCAGATGCTGAACAACTCACGAAAGAGGTACAAGCTATTTATTCAGAAATTAAAGTTTTTGAAGATGCTTATAAAAAACAGATTGCTCCGCTTAAACAAAAAATTGCTCAATTGGAGGAATCTTTTCTGGATAAATGGTTGGTTGATTCAACAGGAAGACCTGTTAGTAAAGGAATGGTGATTGAGAAGAATGGAAAGCGATTTAAGGTTCTTAACCGATATCAACAATGTATATTTCAATATTTAGGTAATGCAAGAGTTTCAGTTTTACCTGAAGGTAAAAAGCGAACTCTTGATATTTTTTCCTCTGAATTAGTTGAATTTACTATTGTAGAATTAGCGTAAAACGGAACAAATATGAATAAAAAAGAAATCATACGAACCATCAAATCCTTTAAGAAGATTCTGAAAAAAGGCATTCCTCAGACAGAGCGTGGAATCAGTTACTGGGACATTCATGAGAAACGATACACCGTCTACGAAATAGCCGCACGCTTTTTACGGATGAAAGGCTATAACGTGCGAATTGAGATAGGTGATAATACAGAGAATCCCTCTTACTGTTTCGGATACATACGGTTCTATAGGTACGTGGCAATCAGTTTTAACTAATAACAAAAATAAGAGCAATGGAATTTAAATCGCAAATATGTACTACCCGTGAGCAGTCAAAAAGATTGCTCGCTTTGGGACTAAAGCCGGGAACGGCAGATATGGTGTATCATTACACAAAGAGTAAAGTACCTGCATTGGAATGGGAGTTGCAAACTAAGCCGCCAACATCAAGAGGGAAGTTTTGGACGCCGGAAAGAATAGCAAAGTTAGCATCGCCTTTTCATAAGCATCCAGATGGAACACCGATGACCGGTGAAGAAGTATTTGATAGATTGTGGGGTGAGGATGTCCCTGCATGGAGTTTGTGTAGGCTGTTGGAGTTACTTCCGACCGAAATCAGAATAGGAACCAGTGAGAATGTTTTTGGCTTGTTTCACGAAACAAGCGATGCATGGTTACTCTCTTATCCTTATGTGAAATCCTTTGAAACCGCATCACCTATCGAATCTTGTGTATTGGCTATTGGTTGGCTGATTGACAATGGACGCTTTAACAAAGAATACTATAATGAAAAAGATAATGTTCAACGATAAATACGGCTTAACTCAGGCTGTATTGGATGGTCGGAAGACGCAGACCCGAAGAGTCATCAAATGTCCGAGAGAATTTAAAGGGGAATGGGTAGCCGGATTCAACATACATATACGTCAGTCCGATAAGAAAGTAGTTGGCTGGCCATGTATGTACGATGCAGACGAAAGAGAATTTGACGGCGGAGAAATTCTACCACGTTACAAGGTTGGTGAAATTGTGGCTGTAGCGCAAAGCTATAAGAACGCAGGTTTTAGACCTGATAAGGTCTTGTATAGAAGCATTCCCGAAATAGATGGATATGTCAAAGAAACTGCTTGTTGTCAAAAGGGCTGGAACAACAAAATGTTTGTTGCACCTAACCTCATGCCCCATCAAATTCGCATTACCAACGTCCGCATACAGCGATTGCAGGATATTTCTGATGAAGATTGCTTGGCAGAAGGTGTTGTGAAGATTGTACATAGTATTCCGACAAAAGCCCCTCAGTACATAACTGGGTATTATCCATTTATGTCATTGAAAGAAGCCGCCGATAAGCTCGGATGGGGACGTGCTTACTCTACTCCTCAATATGCCTATGCCGACCTCATTGACAAAGTGTCCGGCGAAGGCACATGGGAAAGTAATCCGTGGGTGTGGGTTTATGAATTTGAATTAATGAAATAATCATGAGCATTGCAGAAGATATTATAGACGGTTGGTGTTGCCAACTTTGTGGTGTGTACTTTGAAGAAGAACACGGTTACCCTGTTGTTTGCGAAAGCTGCTACAACGAACTATCAGAAGAAGAAAAGAAAGATTATCAATTAGCAACCCATAAAGAATTTTAATGTATTTATCATATGGATGCAAAAACATTCTTTACCAAGGTAGTTCTGATGCGCAAAGCACAGAAAGACTATTTCAAGTGTCGCACCCAACAAAACTTGCGGAAATGCAAGGCACTTGAAACGGAAATTGACGGAGAAATTAAACGTGTAAATAGTATTACCGGAGTTTCCTCCGCTTCCAAAGAACCCCGACAGACAAATTTATTCACTGATTAAATCATACAATATGAACTCAACTGTATTAAAAGAAATCATGGCATTCCTTTTCGGACGCAAATATTATGCCAACATTGTAGCAACAAAAGGAACGATAAAGCAAGAAATCTGTTCTTACATTTTTGCAACAAAAGAAGCCGCCAATCGGCATCGACTGGAAATCGAAACAACTCTGTCATTCCGGTTTGTCGAAACAGTTTCTTTCCGTTCACGCCGGATATATTTCGATTCGTCTGTAAAAAGTTAAACCATAATAATCTGTGAATCATTCTATTTTCGTATTATGATTATCAAAAAACTAAAAACATGGTGGCAGTCACGTAACTACTATGTGATTGCCGATGGTAACGACAATTCAATCACGCTATCCAAACGCTTGTTTCTCCATATCAAAGGTAAGGCGAAAAAGGGCGATGCAGCCCAAGTGTTTGTTTTCAGAATTGCCGGACAAGATTCTTTCGGCTTCACCGTCAATCCAAATATCGGACAACCGACTCAACTATGCGATATTCAATATAATGACAAGTATAAGTGCATAGGCTTTGAAAGTCTGTGCCCGTCGGTCGGTCTTATGCTTTATGAGCATGGGTTACCCGGTGATAGTATAGTCAAACTGTCTGTGTCTATACATCATACAAGCAAAGGTCTCATCTATTATCAAATTGAAAAGCCCAATGGAAAGTATATTAGGAAATACAAGAAAGGCTGATATAGTATTCTATTCTTCGGGAAGAATAGACATTACATCTCATATAGCCAAGCAACTTCATCTCTCGCGAGGTGATGTCCTGGATATTATGAGTGAGAACGGAGAATTATATCTTTATGTCAGATACCGCTCACCAACCGGCGGTCGGCATGAAGCATGTGTGTTTCCATCCAATAGGCAAGGGAAACATTTCAGAGCCTCATCTAAAAGGCTGTGCTCCGCCATACTTGATGTGTCGGGCGTAACAGACAAGGCGAGATTATGCGTTGGAGAGCCTAAGGAAAGCCAATATCATGGCACATTGCTACCAATCATTACCAAACTCCTTTTGTAAGAAAGATATGATTAAAGAAATAAAATACAACGGGTATTCTGCCAACCCATCGGACTATGAGTGCGCCGATGGGGACTTGGCAACATCGATAGGTGTTATTCCTGAAAACGGTGCACTTAAACCCATATTGCCGCCATCCGAAGTATTACAGCTTGAAAGTGGTGTTTCGGTAATATATATCCACGAAACTACAGCCTACAAACATTACATAGTCCAGAATGGCTACTACATTTATTGGATTGAGCGAAACGGTGATTCTCTTACATCAAGCAATAAGATTGGTTATTGTTATGACATTAAAAGTATTAATGCTGTTGGTAATACTCTACTCGTATTTTCGGCAGATGCAATAAACTATTATCTATGGAAATCCAATAATTACACTTCATTAGGAGACCACATTCCCAATATTGAAATTTCATTTGGACTTCGAGGAAAACCACGTTTATATTCAATGAATGACGATAGTAAATCTACGTTCAAAATTACATTTGACGGAATTGGTGAGCATAATCTATTTGAAACGTGGAGCGAAAGTAATCAAAATAAAATCACATCACAGGTTATGGCGAAGGTGAACAAGTTCCTTGCAGATCAAACTGTTAAGAAAGGCAGATTTGCCCTTCCATTTTTTGTACGTTATGCCTTACGCCTATATGATGGCTCATTGGTTGGGCATTCAGCTCCTATATTAATGAATCCTTCCACTAAAACGGCTCCAATTGTCTATTGGGAACGTGCAAGTGGTAAGGGAAGCTATACAGAAGCAATATGCGATATAATGCTCGTGGCTGCAAGTCTTGATTACAAGCTTCTTGCTGACGGAAATTATGATTATAATAACTTAAAGCAAAACTGGGGCGATATAGTCAAATCTGTGGACGTGTTTATTTCAAAACCAATATATACTTATGACCAAAACGGATTGTGCAAATCGTTTGCTGATACAGACAATTTTGATACAAAGTTTATTGGCGCACTTGATTTTTCCGGTTATGCAGCCTCACGAAAAAATGACTGCATTCTTTTACCTGTGAATCTTGATGGATCATCTATGAATATATCCTCCCCAAGCGGAAAGAATAGCGCATTTGGGAGCAAGTATGTAGAATGGCTATATTCTAAATTATACGCTTTATATTTTTCATCCAATAGAGGGTATCCATCCACAACAATTATGTTACCGGAATATTCTGCTGATAAGAATAAAGAATCTCTAAAAGATGTATCACAATTTTATTTCCTGTACTCCATAGAATTGTCAGACCTTACGACATCTGAACGTAAAGATATTATTGTCAATGATGAATATTTGCAATCACTTGTTTCTCGTGAAGTAATGACGGATGACTATCTTACTCACGATAAACTTGGTGCTGAATTTTCCCATACATACAATGCTCGTTTAAATCTTTCCGGGGTAAAACGTGAATTGTTTGGTGGATTTACGGTTGCATCAATGTTTTCTTATTTGAATAGTGATACTCCATTATGGAAATTGTCAGGAACAACAGTTGTTACTTCGTTCCCTGTTTTGGGATATGGCGTTGTTGAAGCCACAGTATATATAAAAGAAAATGGAAATGTTTATGGTGTATCTGCACCTTCACATAACAATTATACAGGATATTTTTTATCAGAGAAGAGATATCCATCGGAAGAAGATGCCAACAATGGAACAAACGGTTTTCTCGAAAAACGTTCTTGGGGATGCTATGCATTCTATCCCAATGTAAATGCTTTCAAAATGATTATCAGGGATTATAAAGGTGTTTATGAAATAAAATTAAAGCCACACCAATTTCTTAATGGTGCCTATGCCGTACTTGACTATGAATTAGAACGTGCTCCACAAACTCCAATATATCCGGAAACAGCTTATCAAACAATAGTTGATATGCCGAATAAAATATATACGTCAGAGGTGAACAATCCATTCTATTTTCCTGTACTTGGCATCAACTCCGTAGGTACGGGAAAAATTCTCGGTATATCATCGGCAGCAAAAGCTCTTTCCGAAGGTCAGTTTGGGCAGTTTCCTCTTTATGCCTTTACCACAGACGGTGTATGGGCTTTGGAAGTATCATCTGCCGGAACCTATTCCGCCAAACAGCCCATTACACGTGATGTTGTCATTAATCCCGATAGTATCACGCAGATTGACTCCTCTGTTCTGTTTGCCACAGACAAGGGAATTATGCATATCAGCGGCTCAACTACGCAATGCTTATCCGACAGCCTCAATGCAGAAGATTTATTCATCATTACAGACTTGCCTAAAGCCGATGCAGTGATAAACATATTTAATAGCAAAGCCGGTGAGAACGAAAAAGCAACACTTTCTGACATTATCTTGTTGCCGTTCAATGATTTCTTACGGGAGTGTCGTATGGTGTATGATTATACCAATCAGCATATCATTGTGTATAACCCGGCTGTACGCTATGCTTATGTGTTTTCGTTGAAGTCAAAGCTTTGGGGAATGATGCTGTCAGACATAGTGAACAATGTCAATTCGTATCCGGAAGCATTAGCAATGGCTGACGGAAACAGGCTTGTGGATTTTTCCACATCATCTGCTGAAAACATAACGGCATTAGTGGTTACCCGCCCTTTCAAAATGGATGAGCCAGATGTGTTCAAGACGATAGATACCATCATTCAACGTGGATATTTTAAGTCGGGACATGTAGTACAAGTACTGTACGGTTCGAATGATTTGTTTAATTGGCATACTGTATGGAGCAGTACAGACAAATATATGCGTGGTTTCAGAGGAACACCGTACAAAGCATTTAGAATTGTACTCATTTGTACACTTGACAAATCCGAAAGCTTGTTAGGATTTAGTGTCCAGTTCAATCCCCGTATGCTCAACAGACTACGATAAATGAAACATATAGGTCAGTTATTTTTAAGGTTATCAGATTGTTTATAAGGAGAAAGAGCCGGTATGCGTGATGCACCCCGGCTCTTGTCTATTTAAAACGGTTTTAGTTTTCGTCTTATCTTGCCTTTTCGTGAAACAAGGGAAGTCTGTATCTTGATTCGGATATTTCGGGCTTTATCTTCCCAGTTGGCTTGGCTGCCTGGATTTGTTATGCTCATCCAGTCGGCAAGGACCTTGCAGACCATATATTCGTGTATCAGATGTTTTAGCAATTTCACGGTAGACAATGAAAATTCCGCAGGCAAAACAAGGGTTATGAGGTATTCTTCCGGCACGGTCATAACATTATCAAGGGGTTCCTGCTTATCGGAAATTTCTTCTTTCGTATAAGGAAACAACATTTCCACGCATTCAGAATGTACGAGGTTAAGTATTCTCGTAACTCTGTCCACATTACCGTCCTGACCGATGTCGAATACTTGATGTCTGGCGTGTTCATCTTCCGCTTGCATAATGTCGCCCTCTACAAAAGAATAATTCTCCGCATCGTAAAGCAGTTCTTCCCTTTTAAATACAAGTGTTACCGCTTTTGTTTTAGACTGGCTGTTTTGACAATATACCATAGGCTTGAACATCAATTAATCATAAGTCGGTCTTTCCGGACGGCTGCGTTTGTAGAGTGCACGCTTCACGTTTTCAAGACTCACCCCGGAGTGTTGTATATACGCATTGGCATCTTCCGGACTGGTTATGGCAAACCACTCTCCAAGTGCCATATCTACAAGATATGAATGTATGCCATTTCCCAGTGCGTCTGCCGAAGCGTTGTTATAGTTAGACGGAAGCAAAAACTCCAATGAAAGTTTACCGTTATTATCTATCTCTTCATCCATCAGGTTATCGCTTGTTGTATTATCCTCATTGAGATACTCTCCAAGCAGACTTTTTAAAGAAGAAAAGGCATTGGTCAACGAACGACGTATCTGATAGCTGTTTTCATCGTCATCACTTGCTTGCATATTGGATGCGACTTGATAGCTCTTGCCGGCCGCTTCTCGTGCCTGTCCCGTCAAATACGCTTTGTTCTGAATATCATAGACAAGTTCTTTGACCTGTTGTGTCACGGTTAATGTTTTCTTATTTTCTGCCATAATATTTTGAATTAATGATTATTTGTATGTCGGGCGTGTGGGCTTTCTTTTGAAAAATGCCTTACGCATTATATCCTCCATATAGGTAGCAGCTTCCGTTGCATATCCGGCAGCTTCTTCCTTATTGGTAAACGTGTACCACTTTGCAGTGACATTCATCACGAAGAATGAAAACAAGCTACGCTGCATACTTTCTTTTAGAACTTCATCGAATGAATTCGACAGCCCCAACGAAAGCCTGTATTCACTGTCAGCTTCCGTTTCGTCAAGAAGCATTTTCTTTAGACTGTTGCATATGGTATTCTTACTCTCGCACCAAAAACGTTCAAGCATGCTTTTATCCTCATCCGTCGTAAATATACGATCGTAGGCAAGCTCATCATCCATTTTCGCACCGGTGTACGATGTGGTCTTTGCTACCTCTTCATATACTTTTTCCTTATTGACCGTTAATATAATATCTATCATAATCAGAAATCAAACAAATTATACGATAAACCTACACTAAGACATGGAGAAAATTGCGGCGTTTCTCTCAATGTTATTCCATATCCTACCTGCAGACTGATACTGAACTTTTTCTTCTTGGGTTTGGGGTAATTACCTGTTACGGTCATTATATCACGCCTGGCAAAAAGTATCAGGCTGTCAAGTTGTGGATGAAAGCCACTTACATAAGCCCGATATGTGTCTGTTTCATATATCTTCTGCGTAATGGGGATTTCAACCTCAACACTGTCTTTGTCTTTATTTGGAGGTTTAGTCGTATCTGCTACGTCCGGAGGCTGTTTCGTACTATCCGGTTTGGCAGTAGGAAGAACCTGCGTGATGTATTTAATAATGATACTATCCTTGGGTACAGGCTTGTAATAGGGTATGGTATCGAAAACAGTTATTCTTGTGGTATCATTTACAAGTAACTTTTTATTCGATATGCAAAAACGCACATTAAAAAACAGTGATGTGAAAAATAATACCACAAACAATATTGCTACAATATCTTTAAACCATTTTACCATACTTCTGAATATATCTGGTTATTGCCTCTACATGGGTTTTGACAATAGCTTGTTTGCCTTCTTCGGAACAAAGGTACAGGACATCATCCTTGTTATCCTGAAAAAAGTTTTCCGTAAGTACAGCCGGGCATTTTGTCTTGCTCAAAATATAGAAGTTTTCTTCCCAATCAGGATCGTCGTCAGAATTATCTTTGCGTATTCTTTGACTGATAAAGTTTTTTTCAGCTTCTTCATACAAGAAAGTTGCCAGTTTATCAGCCTTTGTCTTGCCTTTCGATGTATAAGCGCTCCATCCTCTTGCGTTCATCCATTCTGTACCGTTTCCGGCAGCATTGCAGTGGATAGAAACAAGAACCACATTGGCTGTTCCATATCGTCCGCAAACTTCGTTTACACGCCTTGCACGTTCTGATAGTGGAACATCTACTGCTTCCCGAACAATGCGTTCGGCATCATAACCTCTTGCGGAAAGTTCATGTGCTATTCTATCTGCAATTTCACGTGCATAAGCATATTCGCGCAACGAACCGTCAGGACTACGTTTTCCGGGAGTGTTTTCACCATGTCCGTTATCTATAAGAATTTTCATGAGTATATAATTTAACTGATTTATTGTATATAATTTCGTTTAAATATTGTATTATTCCAAATTATGAATTCAACCGATAATAAAAATCTGTCTTTATGTTATCATACGCTAATTTTACATTAGTATAGGCTCTTGCGTTGTTCGCTCCATCCTCGTGGTAAATCTCATTCTCCACTACCTTTGCAACATCTTCAATCCAATCGCTGTTGCAGAAGTCAGAAAGAGGTCTGCCATGATAAGTAAATGGGTCAAACCGGCTATTCCTATCATTATGTATCACTTGTAGGGATTTTCTTATCTTCAACGCTGTAGCTTTTTTGTCCGCAATGTGGTTTTCTTCACGTACGCGCTTAATAAGCCGGCAAACCTGTTCCACACTTAAATCAAAGGCAAAACCCGAAAGGTTGCGTATGCGTAGTTGTGTTTCTGTTCTCAATCCTTCCGATATGTCTTGCAACATATCATTCTGGGCGTTTGTCGTTTTCGCCAGTTCTTGCAGACTTGCTTTGTTGTCTTTCATCATTTGGTTGATTATTGACTTGAACCATTTGAAAATAGCAATCATCATTGCAGCCGAAAGAATCAGAAAGAATGCGGCCGTTACAGCCATCATTCCATAGTCGCTGATTCCTCTTGCGACTTCCATAGCCTGTTGTGCTTCATTCATAACCAGTGACAGATTAACCATCCGAGAATTGCTCCGGCTACTGTAAGACCAAAGTCAATCCAATCCCATTTACCGCCATACACCTTCTCTTTATACTCCAAAGCACCTGCTGTTAAAACTCCGGCATACATTGCGGTAAACCAACCAAATGCAAAAATGCCGATAATCAGTCCTCCTACGAGGTGTTTCCACCTGTTACTCATTCCGAGCCATTCAATCAACTTTTTCATCGTTATTACTTTTTTAATTAAATACCATCCAATCCACTTCATCCTTTTCTTTCCACCCTTCCTGAACAGTCTTTATCACATAGGCGCACGCTGCTTGGGAGAACGCAATAAAATCATCTGCATTCTCGAAAGTATGATAGATGGGCGTACCATCTTCCTGTTCATTGATTTTTAGAATAAGCGGATAAGGAATCTTTTCACTACGTTCTATAGCGGAAAAGTTTAATTGGTTTTCGGGTGAGAGATATACCGCTTTCCCGTTCCAGACAAAGCCGTTTATAATCTTTTCCTCCGTAGCCATGTTTATAGCGGACACAACAAGTTCCTTGACTTCGGAAAGTGTGGGCTTATGGTCGAATGTATGCCGCTTCTTTGTGCCGTAAATCTTTTCCATTGCATGAATTTTGATTTACGACAAAAATAGCGGATACCGAGCGGATTAGTATGTTATCTTTTTCCCGTCAGGTAAAATTGTATTTTCGTTTGCCTCCGTCAAACATTTCACATTTGAGAACTGTTTCAAATGGAAAGCTGTCCTCAATATCGTTGATTTGGTCAAGAATACCTTTCATCTCAACCGATAGTAAAGAACTTTCCCCATTCTTAGTCCTGGGGTGTGAAAAGATACTGGATAATGGTATTCCTCCTCTTTAGTGTCTATTCCTATTTCAAACTTTTTCCATAAGAAATAGTAAAAATAAGTATATAGTAGAAAACAAGTAGAATCTTTTAAAAACCATCTTTTATTCTACCCGTTTTTTAAAATTAACCCTATCTGATTCATTCTCAGATTTATTTTCAAGTTCTTGCGGAACTTAGGCTATAATATATAGAATTATATGGCTAAAATTCACAAGCTCACCCAAGGTGGTCAGACCATTTACCCTGCTACAACCACTGATGCGGTGGTACATCCAACTAGTCGTAAAAACCTTACGGAAGAACTTTCCAAATTAGAGAGTAAAACAGAAAGTTTAAGCAAAATAACAGGCGTATCTTCCGCTGTAATAAAGTTTAGTAAACAATATGAACTAAAAGAACTTCCATTTACTATATTTCGTGGTTCTGTAATTAATTTATTAGGAGATGTATCCACGATTACTTGTAGAACCAATAAGGAGGATTCGGATTATCAAACGGTAAAGAATGGGACTATTGCAGATAGAGATATTCGATTTGTAAAAAATAATAATGTTATATCTGATATGGTTATATTTACTTCCGAAGATGGTGGTATTTATAACAATTTTAAAAAACTAATAGCAGATGTAAGCGGTTTTATAGCTTTGGATGCTGTTATTGATAATTTTTTTGATATTGTTCCGCAGTTAATATCCAGCCAAACACTAGAAACCGGACGTGTTAATTATACAGATGGGAGTACAACATCAAACGGCTTTCATTATAAAATTTCTTTTAATAAAGGGGAATATAAAAAAATCAAAGTGAGAATATATTCTCCTTATATTGGAGGTGAAACTAATATAGGTTATGCATTTAAATCTTCAGAAGGAACATATATAAGTGGAGGAACGGCAAAATTTTTAGAAGGGAATGCAATGTATTCAATGGAAATAATAGATGTTCCTGAAAATGCAGAAATGTTTGTAAACACAGCACCATCGGATAAAAATATACCAGAAGGGATTGTTTTTATAAAAAGCGGATTGATAGAAAGTGTTTTATCAGAAATTGATGCTATAAAAAAAGATGTAGCTATTAATTTAAAATCTGCTGAAAATTTAACCATGGGGTTATCTGCAACTCAAAAAATTGTAGGACTTAAAAAAGCAGTAGAATTATCGTTTGATACAGCTTATCAAATGGTAGAACTTCCATTTCTTATCAATTCAGGAGAAAAAATTTGTCTTTATGGAGATGTATCCACGATTACTTGTAGAACCAATAAGGAGGATTCGGATTACCAAACGGTAATGAATGGGACTATTGCAGATAGAGATATCAAATTCATAAAAAACGATTCTTCAAAAGGCAATTTAATTATTTATGTAAAAACTGAAAGTCTATTATCAAAATTACCTGTTCATAAGATTATAGATACAGCATTTATTGAAATAGGAGGCTTTTTAACCATAAAGGAAACTAGCAGAAAAGTTGCATTGTTTGATATTAAAAATAAATTTAATGTTAAAATACATATTCCTAAAGATGGTAATAAGTATAGTCTAACCTATGCTTATTCAGAAACGGATTCTTTGAAAAACGGTTCTAAGCTAATACTGCCTGACGAATCTATCATAGGAGAATCTATTGAAAGGACTTTAATAGTTAAAAATACAAATAATTATCATTATGCAATAATTACATTTGATGAATCTAAAACGCCGACAGCCCATTTGGAAGATTTAAATTCACAAATACAATACATAAATAAAAATACTGAAAAAATTTTAGCAATAGAAAAATCTTTAGCAAATAATAAGAGGGCTGATATTGTATACAAAGTAAGACCTGCCAAAATTCTATGGATTGGAAATAGCTTTTCTGATTTATCCACAAATTTATTGGGGCGTTTATTCAAGAAAATTGGTTTTGATATAGTTGTTGGGCTATCTTACCAAGGAGGGGCAACATTAGAATTTTACGATAAAGCTAAAGAATCAAATACATCAAAATCTTTATATTTAAAATATAAAGATGGAGAATGGCTTAACACTATGCAAAATGCTCCAAGTAATACATTGATAGATAAATTAAATGATGAAAATTGGGATATAATATTTTTTCAGCAGGGAAGCGCTTCATCCGGATTATACAGTACATATATACCTTATTTTCAATCATTACAAGAATGGCTTCCTAAGAGAATACAGTCTCTAGGATATAAAGTTGGATGGTTAATGCCTTGGGCTTGGTCGGATAAAAGAATATCTGAGGTAGGTGGGAATTTAGATGGTGGTCTTAATAATGAAGAGATGTATGCTAATATTGCTTCTGCAACTAATCAATTAATTGATAATTTTGGAGATTACATAAACATCTTTTGTCCTTGTGGAACAGCAGTCCAAAACCAGTTTAATTATTATTCTCAAGATGATTTATATGGATCGTCAGGCGATGGCCAACATCCTTTGGATAAAGGATACTATGCGTCTACGTGTACTCTTTTTCATAAAATTGCAGAATATTTATATAACAAAAATCTTAATGATATTGTATGGAGCGAGGAATTAGGAGTTGATAAAGATTTGTTTGACAAAGCTAAGGAGTCGGCAATAAATGCTATTAATAACCCATTTAATAAAACCGACTTGTAGAAACTCCCTGCTGCCTGAGAAGGCATGCAGGAGTTTTTTCATTAAAGCAAATTCTGATACAGTTTATTTGCATTCTACAATTCGTAAAGATTGAGATTTTTAGAAATACATTTTTTATTAAGGAACTCTATATAATCTCTACCTTCGTCAGAATCCTTGATATACGGCGTATAAAAATAAGGCTTGACATCATTAGCACCCCTTAAATTATACCATGTTGTCATGTATGCTAATCTAACATCATATTGCATCAGTAACCTTAGATATAGTTGGTTGGTGTAAAAGTTGTCTCGTGATGCGAATTTATTGCCGGTCTCAGGTAGACACGGTATTTTATTTCTTAATTCCGCTGCAATCACAATTCGCCTTATTACAGGCAGAAAACTCTCTATTTTATTGCCAATATTGGGAGTTATATCTTCGCTCCAGTCAACAGAATCATTAAAATAGATATCCGAACCAACTACGTCCACATATTCATCGCCCGCGTATCTTTCAAAAATGGAATCTTCACCGGATAACGGATTGACACCGGGGTTATATGCCCACAGCACATTAGTACACATTCCATTTATATGCCTAACCATTCTTCTCCAAACTTCCTTATACTCTTCTGATGTACAGTTGTTCCACCACTTAGTCATACTGTAAGCGCATTCATGGAATGGCCTGAATATAATGGGAATTTTGTTACCTTCTTCATCGACAAGAAGGTTAAAAAAGTCTGAGGCTGATCTTAGAAAATCATCAAACCATTTTTTTGCGACACCTCCATCCTTCTCGTTAAGTATCTGATAAAAAGCATTCGGGTATGTGCTGTTGATATGGTCGTATGAACCGTCCCCATAAGGGTTGTTGGCATGGTAGCAAAATGTTATGACTCCTCCGACCTCTTTATAATATTTTTTCACCAAAGAAATAAATGTAAGTTTGTAAAATTCGGCTAATTCATTTTCCCCGGAAAAATGAAAATTCAAATATTTGTTCAAATCCAAGGCCAATACATTACCGAACTTCCCTGCCATGTCATATATACCGCTGTTAAGCGACAAGTCTATTTCATCAGATGCTTTTTCCACCCACACATTATCAACCTTTTTAACATACAAAGGATTGGTTTCCTGATTAGCCCACGGTGTTCCATCATTTCTTATTCCGCAGGTAAAATCTTCTTCTTGCCCATACAGCACATTGTTTGTAAAGGCATTGCGTCTGAGGTTGTAATATAACGCAATAGTTTGCAATGATGCATTTTTGTTGCTGATGTGCTGTTTGCAAAACTCTATCTTATCGTTTACGCTCTCTTGGGCTTGCAATTTATCTCTTACCGACAAGGCTTCACCGCTTCTGTTTATATTCTGAGATGTTATGTATGCGTATATGTAAGGACTGTTAGTTATATCGTAACATGGCATCTTACAGTTTTTTTTGAAAGAATACATTCCATCTTTAATGCTATTTAAATCTAATAGAGCGTACCCGTACCCCCCTGCATCGGGACCTCCACTATCCTCAACGAATTTAACGAGTGTTCTCTTACTGGCGGGTATCATCTCCCGTATAAATGATACTTGATTACCATCCTTATCTATGGCAAGCGAAATCGTATTGTCACTTATTTTTAAATACCTTAAACCGATGTTATCCTGCTCTGTCTTTCTGACGTAATAAAATTCCTTGATTATTTCACCAAGTAGGTAATCATTAAAGTATAAGCCTCCATTGATATCCTCATTCTGAATTTTATATGACAATTCGCGCATTTCTATGAATAGCTTATCATCCTGTGAAACCTGAGAATCGTCAAAACCTACATAGACGGTAAGTGAGGCAATAGGCTTCTTATAATACAGGCAAACAGGTGCATCCAGCACGAATTGGAATGATTCGGTACTACCGTCGCTAAATCCTATTGTGTAGTACAAACCTGTGACAGGGATATTTTTTTTGCTACCTTGCGAATCTGCTATGTACATTAACAGTTTACTTGTGTTATCCATTACATACGGCAATTGAAACGTTTTTTTAAAAAAGAAATAGCCACTTTCTTTTTGAATGGAATCAGAAATAACAGTCGAACCTTCTCTTATAACATCCATCTCCTTAGACATCATCTTTTGCATGTTAATTGTTTCAGATAATGTTATATTTTGGGAAAGGGCATATAAGTAAGGAGAATTCTTTATATTGTAAGCTGTTTTTTCAATTCTTGCTTTGGTTGCAAAATTGGAATTTTCCGGCAAGGCCGACCAGTTAACAACTAATTTGACAGTAATCTTTTCTTCGTTAATAGAGCCGCTAAACTCAAGGTAGTTATCTTCTGCATAATTATTTGAAAAGAAATCTATAACGTTACCATCTTCATCGCATATTGCAACCTGCCAATACTTAGTATCAGGATTGGACTGACCACTTGACGAACGTCTGATTTGTTTCACGAATAGTTTTTTTGTTGTTCCTTCAATGTAAAATTCTTTAATAAAAGAGGAATAAAATTTGTTTTCAACAAAAAACGGAACTTCCACAAAAAACCATTTTTGACGGTTGGTAAAACCTCCGCCTTGATACTCCCATGTTTCGATCTCCCCGGTCACTCCCACAAACGACACCTTCAATCCATTCCTCCTAAGTCCTACGGGAACTTTATCTATGGCTGTTTCCAGCGTATATCTGTTACCGCCTTGGATATTATCGGCAGTAACACCGCCGGTCGGATAGACCACGGATACATTTATCTCGTTTATGAGTGCGTCTATCGAAGTGCCTGTTCCGGGATGTTTAACTGCATCAGTGGTTGTAGCAGGATAAATAGTCTGTCCACCTTTAATGAGCTTGTATATTTTAGCCATATAATTCTATATATTATAGTCTAAGTTCCGCAAGAACTTGGGCTGTTGTTGTTCTTATGTAATTATTTATTAATATTTTTCTTAAGATTAAAAATTATATTGATGTTACATCGTCAATTTCCTCAGCTATTACGTATCCCGACAAATCGATACTTCCACCTCCTCCGTTCATCCCCGTCGCACTCCATACACCTTTTGTCTCGCAGTGAAAAATTGGTCCAGGTATTGTTTTGCCCACTATGGCCCAATCACCTAAAATTGGAGATGGTATAGCAGCTTTTAATGCTTCAATAGTAGGATATAGTCCTTTACTCACCCCCTTGATGTTTTTTGCCTCAAGCCAGCCATCCACTTTCACGTTACCTTGCAAGTGGGTCTTTCCTCTAACGATCGCATCACCGCCTATTGCTGTATTGTGACCAACGGAAAGATCACCGTCTATTTGTCTTGATTCATAACTCATATTAATGCAGATTTAGCCAATTCGTTTAATACAGTGTTTTTTTCCGTATCACCGAATGTCGTTAATACTAATGTAGCTATGGTATATATCACAGCATCATAACACTTCTCACAGATTTCTATTGAGTCATATTTGTCTATTTCCGGATAAGGTAGATATACAGCACGGCTCACTTTCGCTTCTGTCGTTTTGCATGAATAAAATTCCATCACTCTTCCTTCTGGTCGTATGGATATGATGCAAACAGGCCGTTGGCATGTTCCTCTTATGCCTTTAAATCGGGAAGACTGTTTTTTGTATTCAGGTTCATCGATACTTGTGGGGTTGAATACCGCACGTTCCCAATCGTTCATTTGAAAAACAACAAGACGCATGAAATCTTCTGGTAGCAATATCCATCCACTTTCATGCTCTTTCCAATATATAGCATCACCGAAATTGTGTCCGCCGTCAAGTAAATAGGACGGTGCAGAACTGTGCACACGCTTTACTGCTTCTACAATCTTCGATGTAATGATGTCATCAAGTGCAAGAGTGTCCACATCGCCTATAATCTTCAGTGTATCACTGTTCGTGTTCTGGTCCAAGGCGGTGCGTACATCCTCCTGTATTTTGTTCTTCTGATATACAGCCATAAGCTCTTATCTTTATTCCAAACCTTCAAACTCAATTCTATTTGCTGTTGCCTGCTCCATGATTGCTTTGGTCGAGCGCATGGAAGTGCGGCTGATACCGAAAGTGTCTGCAAGGTAATCCTTTGCACTTGCAATGTCGCTTACTTTGACTTTGCGGAATGTCGTATTGTTATCCCCTGCGTCTTCTTGTGGCACTTCGTTCTGTCTGCCGGTTTCGTTGTCAGGCGTGTCTTCACCATTGTACGTACCTTCGACATGCAGTTTTTCAGATGAACCGTTTTTAGACGCTTTTCCGGTTGTTTCTACTGTCTCGGATTGCCCATGCAAAGAATGAAGTTTGAACAGTTTGCCAAACTTGTAATGGTTCTCTATAGACTTCTGTATATCCTCGTTGTCGGTAGTGAATACGCTGCTTCCATTTGACAATGGAACGAATGCGATATGCAGGTTCTTCTTACTCGGAAGCACCACATTAATACTGATATTAGTATTCGCCTTGTAGGTTTTTGTAATCATATTCATTAAAGTAAAAAGGGGAGGGGGTACTTTATCCCATCCCCGGTAATTAATATTCTTTATGAGCTCTTATTATGCCGCATTTAAATCTTGGGAAGGTGCTTTAGCCAGTCTCATACGTGCATGTGCCTTTGCATAACGCAGATACAGGCAGCTTACCTCTTGGATAACTACCGCATCGGTACGGCGGATACCGGCCTTTTGCAAGTCGAGTACGTTACGTGCCCAAGACACATGTGTTTTTTTGGAAAGATATTCCGGATCCATTGCAAAGCCGCAATCACTCATTCCGTTTACATCGAACAGTTCATGGTGTATGGTCAATACTTCTCCGAAATCAGTATCCCAAGATTTGAATTTCAAGTTCCATACCTCCACGGTATCTTTCAAGCGGAATTTTTCGCTCTTTATCTTGGAGAATGCAGAGAGCAAATCACTACCACAAAATAAAATCTTACGCTTGTTACCGATGCCGGTACCAACAAAAAGGTCTTTGGTAATATCCACAAGGTTTTCATCGGTAATTATGGCGCATTTCTTGTCAGTATCCCATTCGCCCACCTCGATGTCCTTTCCGGCCATCCACCAGATACCACCTGTAAACCAAGTGTTCATGCCGTCCTTTGCAATGTGCTTGATAACCTGCTTCACACCGAACAGATAAGTATTTTCCATTGCGAGGCGCATATCATATACACCGTCTTCTTCAATGTCTGAGAAATTCCAGTTCACTTCTTTGGCGGCAATCTTGTCAAAAGTTGATTGCTCTACCTGAATCATGAAGTTCTGACAATACTGGGTTTCAGGCATAGGGATATTATTGAATCGTCCTGTCTGAACATCCAATTCCCCACATGCTTTTCCCATGCGTACAAGCGTTGTTCCTTGTGGAATTTCCGGAACAAGAATCGGCTGTTTGCTTGAATCATCCATTTTGCCATTTACGGCATACACTGTAGGAAGATTTGTTGAGCTGTCCTTTCCGCACACACAAAGCACGAGGTCCGGAACGTTGCTGTCATCTTCCGTATATTTCGTTCCGTCCGGTTTGGTGATGGCACTGACACCGACTACCCTAATGGTATCATCCAACGTGAACATATTCAAATCATCTACCGGCAACGACACGCTCGCACCGCTGAGCATAGCTTCCAGCTTTTTGTTGGTACTGCATTTGATTTCACGTGTACCCACACTGTAATACTTCACTTCAAATGAATTGGTGGAGCTTGATTTTGCATAACGGCTGATTTGGTCAATTGGAGTAGCCATCGGACGGATTTTCACGATGCGTTTGTCCACATCACTCAAATAGAAATTTGGGTCGCCGGTTTCACGCCCTCCTGTTTCAGTGGAAATACCGTCTGTTCCACCCGTACCGTCCGCACCAGCTGTTGTTTTACCCGCATCAGGCAGGTTCGATGCTTCTGCCATCATGACACCGCTTGATGCACCCGTCACAAACGCCAATATCATCAGCGTAATGCGACAAAAGAAACTCATTGTTTTCTTCATTGCTCGAAATTTTAAAAGTTAAAAATGTAATTGGTTTATATTTATCTGTTTATCGCCTTGCGTTTTTCACCGCCACGCTCCCAAATGTTCTGTGTACCATCATAACGCCCGATTGCACCGAGGTCAGGCATCTGTCGTGAACCGCCGCTGCCGCCACCGTTTTTACCGGCAAGGTCGGCTGTACCGTCATTTTTGCCTGCTTTGCGTAGTTTTTCTTCAATCTTGCTGTTGCGCCCCTTTACTTCACCCTCGTGTCCGGCAGCTTCCACATCACTGTCGTGCCTGATTGCTTTTATGGCCATTTCTATACTTTCACGTGTAAACTTACCCATGATTCCGTCACGTACAATGCCTACAAGAAAATCCATTGCGCTGTCGATGTCCTCATCCGGCAGTCCTTCTTCCTGTTGCATGGTTTCAAGGGTGGTCAGGGTTTCGTCGAGGTTCTTCTGATACTCTCCCTCGTACTCTTTCTCTTGGGCGATTCGTTCCGCAAATTCCTTGTTGGCGGCTGCAAGTGCCTCCTGCTTTTCGGGGTCTTCAAGTGCGGCCTTGAAATCATCCCCGAATTTGCGCACCATACCGATGATAGGGTCTTCGCCTTTTCTCCAGTCAGTAAGGAAAGCGGCACTTTGCGGGTTGCTTGCAAACAGGTCGGACAGCGCTTTTTCACGTTCCTTGTAACCGGACAATTCCTTGTCGTAACCATCGTAATCGTCATTGATTTGACCGAATAACGCTTCATCATCGGCAAATTCTCTGTCCGGATACTTTGCTTTCAATCGCTCTGTGTATCGCTCGCGATTGCTCTTAACTTCCGTATTATTAGGCATAATTCAAAAATTTAATTTATAGTCAGATTCTACAAGACAAAAATAGGCAGGGAAAGCAGGATGTCATGTTTATCTTTTTACGCTCCTATTGGTAACTTTGGTACTATAACGGGAAGAAAAATGAAGCATAAAGGAGCAGTTATGGAATACTCTATGGAGCGTATGAACGACTTGATGAGAGCATACGATGAATACATTTCATCGTGTGATTATATCCGTATGCCTGAAGTGTATAAAGTAATTGTAAACATGCCGTCCCGGAGGTTTTGGGTCAGCGATATTCGTGCAGCATTGGTCGTTTCCGTCATGATGAGGGGTGAGAACGATTTAAGCGGTATGCGGCCGTTGAAGAAAGAAATGTATGAGGAAATTCATACAAGGGTTGTCGCTCTCAAATCAGAATACCCGGAACTTACCATTTCTGAGCTGTGTGCTAAAGTGATTGCTCAACCCGCACCGAAATTCTATCTCACGCCGGGTAGTGCCAAGATGATGATATGCAAGGCTAAAAAACGATGGATGCAAGAAAAGTTGAGAAGATTACGGCTCTCCTGATTTCTGCCATGATTGTGTGTTTGTCATTTTCAGGAGAATGGGATTGGCAAACTGTCGGCATTTACGCTGGAAGTAATATGCCAGGACGCTTGCTGTATCCGTTTTTCCATACGAATATGTTTCATGCCTTGCTCAATTCATGGTGTTTATTATCGATTATTTTCATTTACGATATTGGGATAGGAAGATTGCTGTCAGCCTATATGATTGCCGTTACAGTTCCAGTTGATACCCTTGGATATTTCACGACAATGGATTCTCCAACGGTAGGATTGTCCGGATTGGTTTTCGCCCTGTTTGGTTCAATATCGTTTGAGGTATTACGTAAACGGTATTATCAGTTATGGATGCTGTTTTACCTTGTGGCAGGCTTCCTGTTTCCGGGCATAAATGCCGTATTGCATCTTTGGTGTTATGTATTGGGACTCATCATGGCTCTGCTAAACAAGCCTGTTAAAATCATGCACCATGAAAGATAAGGCCATCAAGGACATATTGACAGAGAATGAACGCCGCAATGCGATTGTATATGCAAAGTTCAATCCAATTACCGGAGAAGGTTCTGTCGGTAAACGTGTAAAGTGTACCATCAGTGACTTTCCTATACATACCCAGTGGTTACCGGAACGTATCATGAAAGTACCGCTTGTACGCCAACTCATCGAAGCCGGTTCTATTTCCAAATTCCTTACGGACTACATGGGCGTGGAAGACAATCAGGATGATCGCTTGAAGGTCATAGAGCAGTTTGTACGAATACGCAGCCGCGAGGATTTTCCGTTTTGGGCGGCAACATTTGTCTATATCAAGGCCAAAGGCGGTGGTGAGGATGTCCTGTTTCGTCTGACAAGACCTCAACGGCGTTTTGTGGATCGGCTTGAGAAATTGCGTATTGCAGGGAAACCGATACGTATCATCCTGCTTAAAGCACGGCAATGGGGTGGTTCCACCACTTCACAGCTTTATATGGCATGGTTGCAGTTGCTTCACAAAACCGGCTTAAACTCACTTATCATTGCACATCAGGGCGCAGGCTCCGATGAAATCAAGGATATGTTCGACCGGATGATTAAAAGTTATCCTGTCGAAATGCTCTATAAAATTGATGAAGCCTACAATGAGAACGAGCCGAAGATTGTAGGAGTGGGAAAATCGGGAAGTATATCGCGTATTCCGCAGCGTAACTGCAAAATCAAGATTGGTACGGCTGAACGCCCGGATTCGTGTCGTGGCGGTGATTACAATCTTGTACATCTCTCCGAAGTGGGAATATGGAAGGCTACGGAGGGAAAGAAACCGGAAGACATTGTGCGCTCCGCCTGTTCGGGTATTCTCCTCAAACCCTACACCATGATTGTTTATGAAAGCACAGCAAATGGCACCGGGAACTTCTTTCATCGCGAATATACTGCCGCAAAAGAAGGGAAATCCCAGTTCGAGGCAATGTTCGTTTCATGGTTCGACATCGAGCAATATACACTCGCTTTTGATTCGGACAAAGAAAAATGGGATTTTGCAGAATGGCTTTATCAGAATCGGGACAATGAAAATACAGATTCCGAACGTGAGGAATGCGGTAAGTATCTTTGGTCGCTGTGGGAAAAAGGTGCTACGCTCGAAGCTATCCATTGGTACATAGCCGAACGCAGGAAGTACAATGACCATGGGCAGATGGCTGCCGAATTTCCGTCTGATGATGTGGAAGCCTTCGTACATTCGGGAGCACGTGTGTTCGACAAATACAAGGTTGATGCAATGCGTAAGACCTGCAAGAAGCCTAAATATGTCGGTGAAGTCTGTGCCGATGCGGATGAGGGCAAGAACGCTTTGCAGAACTTGCGTTTTGTGAAAGACAAACAGGGATTGTTGCATATTTGGGAGTTGCCGGAAACAGATGAAAAGGAAGTTGTTACAAATCGTTACCTCACGATTGTCGATGTGGGTGGACGTTCCAATAAAGCAGACTTCTCTGTTGTTCTTGTGCTTGACCGTCTGTTTATGATTGATGGTGGCAAGCCTGTCGTAGTGGCACAATGGTACGGACATTGCGACATCGACCAGCTTGCGTGGAAAGCGGCACAAATAGCGGCTTTTTATGACAATTCACTCTTGGTGATAGAAAGCAACACCTTGGAAACGCATGATAAGGAGCGGCAGGTAGATGGCGACCAGTCACAGTTCATCCTTAATCAAATCAAAGAGATTTACCCTAATCTCTATGCACGTGGTCAGTCCGAAGAAGCCGTACGCGAGGGATTGCCTACCAAATACGGCTTCCATACCAATGTCTCAACCAAACCAATGATTATATCAACCTTAGTCAAGGTTATTCGTGAGAATTTATACACAGAACGTGACGAACGTTGCCTGGACGAATATTTGTGTTACGAGAAAAAACCGAACGGAGCTTTCGGAGCGATTACCGGTAAACATGATGACTTGCTAATGACAAGAGCCATAGGCTTGCATATATGTTTCTTTGAAATGGAAATTCCAAAGATTGTGCTTCGTATCGGACGATTTGTTGTCAAAAAGAAAAAAGCTGTTTCAGCAGCTACAATATAAGTTTAACTATAAAAACAAGGAACAATGAACATTTTCAGAAAAATCAGAGCTTCGCTTCGTTTACGTGAAGCAGTCAGACAGGCAGACGAAAAACACAAAGAAACTGGAGAACGTTACTACGTTATGCCTGCCGGTGGGAAAAAAGGTCAACTTATCATTATGGATAGAAAGAATTTCCGTAAGTTGAAACAGAAAGGCTACATCAATCATAATACGTTTGTGGGCGACCTTGAACGCGAATGCTTCTACTGCACGACTTATGGAAACGGTTCAGCTATGCTTCCTTCTGCTGTTATTGCATTGAAACGAAAACAGTATTTCTCATGGCTTGATTCATTTTCAAATACCAAAGAGAATGGGAAAGTACGGAAATATTGATGGCATTGCCACACTTACCAATGACCCGCTCGCACTTGACAATATCAACAAGTTTAACATCGGAGACCGGGTGATGTGCAATGATAACGGTGTCATTGGTACGGTCAAGGATTTGGATGTTCCGAACGAAGCCTGTGTCGTGGATTTCGACAATGGGGAGGAAGATGTCTGGATAGAAAATTTCCAACTGTCCAAAGAATAACCCGAAAGGCGGATGGATAGGGGGAGCCTTCTGTCCTTTCGCCTTATTTTTAGAACATTGATGCAAAAATTGTAATCGTTGTTTTGTGGTTTAATGTTTAATGTTTAACTTTGCATGAAAGTTACAGAAAGGTAATCATTATAAAATGACAGGAATGGGCAAATTATTCAAATATGATAGGGCTGTCAACTCATTGCTTTACTCATTAAAAAAAATGGGAGGACGGACTGATATGCACAAACTCTGCAAGATTCTGTATTTTGCAGACCAGCGTCATTTGTCAAAGTACGGACGCAGCATAACCGGTGATACATATATAGCCATGCAGTTCGGACCTGTACCTTCTTATGTCGATGATATCCTCAAGGCACTTCGGGGTGACAGCTTCTTTTCGTCAAGCCATGAGATTGAGCCTTTAAAAGAGTGCATGGTGTTTGATAATAGATTCGTTGTACGTGCGCTTAAAGAACCCGATATGGACGAATTGTCCATTTCCGATGTGGAATGTTTGGACTACTCAATTGACATTTGTAAAGATAAGTCTTTTTCTGAATTGACTGCATTTTCACATGGACTTGCGTGGAGCAACACACAGCGCGACCGCGCTATTTCGGTGAAAGACATTCTTCGCGAAGCTGGTGATGAAGAAGCGTATGTCGAGTACATTGCCGACAATCTCAAACTCCAAGCTGCTTTCTTGTAATGGAATTGCCGGTACAACTTCTCCAACAAAGCATTAGGCGTGGTTCGGTGCTATTATCAGATAGCTTTGAAGATATTGACCACGCAAAATTTTTCGCTGTTGTAGGCGTATATCAAGACCATATTGCAGGGTTCTTTTTCATAAATTCGCGTGTTCATCCCATTGTAGAATCCAAGTCGGAACATTTCGCCATGCAATATCTATTGCGCAAAAAGGATTATCCGTTTCTGCATTATGATTCTTTCCTCGGTGCGAATGAACTTCAAATGCGCCCGATTGCTTCCTTGGCTGAATCTATGCAAAACGGTCAAACCTCCATTGTCGGGCATCTGACCGATGAAGACTTGACCGCTGTTTTGGAGGCTTGCCGGAATTGCAACCTGTTCTCTGCAAAAGAAAAGCGACAGTTCTTTTACTGATTCATCGCCTTATTGCATTATTCAGTTTGTTCACGGCCTGCATGTTCGCACCTTGTTGTGCTTGCGCCATCAGTTCGGGAGAAAGACCGTCGGGCACTTTGCCCTGCTCCAACTGTTCCTTCTGTGATTTGATACTTTGCAACAATTCATCTGCAAACGGGAAATCTCCATGCTCAAGCAGCTGCTCTACACTGATTGCCTGAGACTGGTACAACTGCATAAGCATATCGTTAGCAAGATGCCTGTATGCCGGTGTTGAAGTGCTTTCGGTAATGCTTAAATCAAATTCTACATCACGTATTTTCTTCGGGTCATATTCGATTTGTGCACCACTATTACCTGCAATATTGAATACACGTTTGCTATCATAAAACTGCTGCATATTCTTCACATCCTTATATGCTCCGTCCACTACAAAACAACTGAAGCATTCAAGCAGGTCGAGTAATGACTTCGTGGCGTTTTCTGTCTGTTGGTTATAGTGCGATGCACTTTCACCGGAATACCCGGGCTTTCCTTGTAATGCGCCCGTAACTCCCGATATATCTTCAAAAAATTTGAGTTGCATGTTAAGCAGTTCTGCAATGCCTATATTTGTGGAATTATTGGCCACCTGTTCCGGCACTTTTCCGCTTTTGCTCGGCTTGTATACGATGACACCGTTAAATTCCGTCCAGCTCTCTGCAATATCGTCAATGCTCACACCATCAGGCAAGCAATCTTCGGGCATCATCAGCACGCCTTTGGCACTCGCCCGCATTATCCAGTCATAGAGGGTTATTAATCGGTTGGTATATCGCTGTTGGTCGATTACATCAGCAACGAATGAATGGATTTCACCATCAATGAACGGATATGCCTTGAAAACATATGGATGGCTTCCATGCTCGTAAGGCGTTTCCCCCTCCCTCAATATGTCGCCAAAAGGAGAAAGGTAATAGAAATACCAATAATCGTCCACAAACCAAGTAGCTTTTATCAACGGAACCTCATCTTCCGGCATACCGGCTTCCTTGGCCATACGCATACGTTCTTCATTTTCAGTAAGCACCACTTGTGTGTAATCTTCTTCGTCTATTTTGAAAATATCGCCGTTTTGGTAGTCATGGCAACGGTATCTCGGTTTTTGCTCCTTGCGCCATATCTCTATCACACGGCATCGTCCTGGTTCGCTTGTGAATAGAAAATCGTAGTTTTCCAAGCGGCTATACCCGAAACGCTCCGCGTATGTGGCTATGTAATCTTTCCTTGCCGCCCACTTGTAAATATCACGCAATTGTCTGTATTCCTGCGGACTTGATGCGAACTGTTCACACAACTGTCCGAAAGAAATGTCGTGAACTTCTCCAAGCACGGAAACATCCCAACCTCTGAAATCTCTCATGTTGTTGTCGATAAAGAAATTATTGGGTTGCACATAGTCCGTCCAACAATCCTCTTTTCCATTACGCCAACCGTACGATTTACGGTGAACGATAAAACCGCTTATCAGGAACTCTTCCATAGTTCGGGCGTATACATCGTTCATTCGGTTAAGCTGCATGTTGCATTGAAGTATCGTACTCATCGTTTCACCAAGTTTCTGTTCATCCCGATCACGTGCGGTACAGGTCGGTTCTTTACTTTGGCTTCGATACACGCCAAGCACGCTTCGCACAAGCCTACGGATAAGGTTGTTTTTCAAAGGCACGTTGCCTTGACTTTTAATGTATTCTTCCTCGCTCATGGATTTTCCGTCCACACAAATCATATCGTCCCATTGGAAACCATAGGTATAGCGTTTGTTTCGCTCCCGGTCTTTCCGAAAGTCGTCCATCTGGCTCCAATAGTATTGTGCTTCCATAAGAATGTCAAATGCCCTGCGGTCACCATAACGTTTTGCAGAAACAACAGTATCTATCTCGGCGGCATCATTTCTTCCCGGAGCTATACGGCTCATTGGCAGCAATTTTCTTTCGCTTTTATTTACATGCATATTTTTATCATTTTAATGATTGCTCGGAACAAATATACTGCTCCGGGCAATCATCCTATGTTTAACTATTTACGGGTTTTGTTCATTTCTTCTATCATTTCCTTTTTGAGTTCATTCAATTCAGCCTCAATATTCTTACGTTCCTCATCATCAACTGTGTCATTCAGTTCATTATAGAGGTCGTCAATATCCCTACGATAATCCTCAAAAATTTCATACCGCTCGTATTCGGGTGAATTGTAAAGGAAATCAATCTTTTCCGCATAGTCAAATATGTCGTTGTCGGTATCTTCTTCATAGTGCTTCAATCGAGATTTCAACCGGTCATGCTCCTCTTTCAATCGGAAATACTCATTGTTCACAGCCCTGTATTCGGTGCGTTCGTCCCCGGCTTTGACCAGCCTGTTTGCCAACAGGAAGCTGCGAGGGTCGTACTCACGGTTGCCTGTAACGGTTTCTACCGTCTTGCTCAACTTGTCGATTGTTCCGAACACGCCACCGAAATAACCGTTCAGCATATATTCAATCTTTGCCGGATTAAAGTCAATCGTTCCTTTTGTATATGGGTCTCCACCCGTAGCTTCATTCATGGCATTGGCCAATCCGACAATGTATTTATTGGCACTCTTATACGCCTTTGTCCATTCGGGCATATCTTTGTTGTAAGGTGTGTCTTTATAAAGTGGCATACCCGTCCAACTCTTTTCTGCAACGTAGGCTTCCCACAAGGGTTTGTAGGCACTCGGTACAAAGGCATTCAATCCTCCGCCGCCCTCCAAGAAATCAATAGGTAATATCTGTGTAACCTGTCCTGTTATGGCTTCGGCAATTTCTTCGCCTGTAAGATGTTCCTTTCTGTTAAGAACGGAAATCATCAGTTCGCCCATGCCGTAAACAGCCCTGTATTCTACCGGAAGAGGAATTGATACCCAACTGTTTCCTGCCCTGAAAAGAATATTGCTGCGCCTTACATATTCGGGAAGATTATAGTATGCGTTCTTGTCATCATCGTCATCATCATCGCCACCCAAGTAGGCAACAATGGCACCAAGAAGGAACATCGCCGCAATACCTGTAAAAGCTTTGGCAGGATGGCGTTTCATCTGTCGTCCAAAGTTTGCCGTACCTTGAATGGCTGCATTCCAAAACACATAGCCGCTACGACCAAGTCCCGATACCAATGCACTGGCATTACCAGCCTTTGTCTGCCCTGTACTGTCATAGAATTTTGCTCCGCTGCCTTTCTTGTTGAAGTTTACACTTATCTCCTTTGCATCATAGATGGCTCTGTCAATGCTCCTGCCCATTTCGCGTGATGTCATGAAAGCGGCAAAACGGGCGCAGTTCTCAACGGCTCGGTTGTACTCATCGAAACGTTCGCCCAACAAGTCCCATGCTTTTTTTACAGGAATCTTGCCGTTCGATTTTTTCAGTTCCCTGCGTATGTCGTTCTTATGTTGTTCAATGTCCCGAATATTGGCATAGCCTGTTTCTCCTCCGTTCATCATGAACTGATGAAACATCGCTTCCGTCTTGTTACTCATGTCAAGTGTCCCTTTGCGGTGCTTAGCCAAGAGTTGCTTTATTCTTACAGGGTTGGCATACATATAATTCCGATGAAAACGCAGTGCGTAGTTCGGGCTTTCCCTTATCCAAGTCATGGTATTGGTGTATAGCATATCTCGCATGAAGTTCGATACAATGAAGTCTGGGTTACGTGTGGTATAGAACGCACTCAACTGTCGGTTGATATTTTCTCCTGCACGGAGAATAGCTCCGATTGCTCCCGACATATCATTGTCGGGATTTGTCTGTCCGTTCAATGCCTGTGCTGCGCGGGGATTGCCGTTAATGGTAATCACATAGTCCCTGCCGCCACGTTTCACTATAATTTGGTGCTGCCTCATATCCCGGCTTTCCACAATACGGTAAGGAATATTCACGGTATCCTTGCCGTGCTTGTACCGGTCAGGATATTGCTGCGCCAATGACTCCATTTTAGTTTCAAAGTCCAGCATCTTCCGTTCCACTACTTCGGGAGTATCTGTACTGTCTATGTTGTCAGGAAACACTGGCTTCCATTCGTCGGCCACCGTATCGTATTCCACCCAAATGTCGCTCACACTGACAAGGTCGCTCGAATGGTTGAGGGCGAAATTAAGGAAACGCTGTTTTACCAATTTGTTCCGGTTGCCCTGCATGATAGCACCTTCTGCCATTGATTGCAGGTTGGCAAACGGGTCATCCGCTTTCGACCTGCGTCCTTCCGCTTTCTTGATAGGAGCATTGAATGCACTTTGCTTGTGCGTCAGATATGCGTATGCTTCAGAACTGGTCTTTTCGTCAAAACCACGTAGCGGAATGTAAAAATCATACATATCTGAAATCTTGTCAAAGGTCGCTTTGCTCATCATGCCACATTCGTATGACTTTGAAAGTATTGCTTTGCTCGCGGCATTGACTTTTTTCCAAAGGTCGGTAGTGTCGTGTGCCTGTTCGTAATCGTTAACCATTATCTGTGCTTCCGTTTCGGCATCAGTAACATTATCCATACCTGTAAGGGCTGTAAGTCCGGCATAGTCGGTTTGGTCTGCATAGGTTGCTCCGTTATTGATTGCTTCATTACGCATATATGTATTGCGTTCAAGACCGTGTTTCGCCATCATGTAATCAGTCAATTCCTCACGCTCTGCCTCAGTCCTGGCAAGTTTGGCAACCTCATCAAGCATGGGCTTGAACAGGGTGTGGACAAATGCATCGGCTTCAGCTTTGTTCACACTTGACAGACGGTTTTCTCCCAAGTATGCGTTTTCAAATCCGTCCACATCCTCAATGTTTGTTTCCTTGCCAAGGATTGCAGTCATGGCTTCTTTCAAGCCGAGCATACTGTCCTGTAATGCTTCCCGTGATTGGAACATACCGCTTTTTACACGCCTTTCATAACGGTCACGAGCCAACTCCCTTTCATGTATTTCCGGGTCACCGGTACGGTATAGTGCATCATCACTTTCTGCAACAGTCAGATGATGTGGGTCGGAAACCGCATAATTTCCGACTTTCAGTTCATACTGCTTTGCCACATCAGCGGCTTCTCCCAATATGTTTCTGTATCTGCCCGGTTCCGCAAGGTTCTCGTAACTGCGCCACAAGATGTAGCGAAGTTCGTTGTCCGATAGAGTAACCCCTCTGAAATCCTCAAAGCCTATCTTATGAAGCATATTCAAGAAGAAATCCTTTATCTGTTGCCACCAACTTGCGTTGATGTTCTCAAATTCAGTATCTTCTGCAAGCGAAGCAAGATATTCTTCGGTAGCCTTATGGAAATCCCAACCGTTTTTTGCAGCCATATCTACAATGCGTCTGTGTATGTTCTCATCGGCATTGTTGAATACATTATCGAGGAATGTGTCAAAATGTTCTCCGAACAACTGTCGCAAACCGTAGTGCGCCACAGCCTCGTGTAACAGCGTCTGCTCTATGTCAAATACGCTTGAATGGTTAGGAACAACAATGGTAATCTTGCCTGTACTCTTTGAGTAGAAACCTTTTGCACGCTGTTTCTTACCCTCCAATGTGGAAGCATCGGTTACTATCTCCACATTGTCAAGATGCAGCTTTTCTGCAAGGCTTTCCACACGTTCTGCCATTCTTTGGCGTTCACGCTGTGCAAATTCCCTCCGCTGCTTTGCCGTTCTCCTTGACTGACCGAGCAGCTTTGCCACTGGGTCATTCTCATAACTCAGCTCATCGTCCGTATATGCACCAGCTCTCTCACGCATATTTTCATCCGCAATCTTTGGATTCTCAAAGTTTTCCACTATCTTTGTGGCATGGTTGAATAGTTTTCTAACCTCAGCGGAATTGTACCGCTGTTTGGAAAGCCATTCAGCCATTCTTTTTTTATCTGTATATTCCAACAATCCTTCTACAATCCAGTTTGCCATATGAGCATTTGACGTGCGGTAATGGACACTGCGAATATCATTTATTTCTATTCGTCCTTTTTTCTTGTTAGCCTGAATAGCAACTACAAAGTTTTTCCCTTTGTGCTCTATTTCTGTCATAACAACAAAACTTCCTATATGCGTTGCACTACGGAATACCGCCAACGGATTCTGTATTGCTTTCGGTAAATCCTCCACTTCCGGCAAATCAAAAGGATGGTTTTCCTGCATTGACTTATCAGTCAGACGGCTTGCAGCCAATTCTATAGGCAAATCAGGAATACTGGAACTTAGTAGGGCATCACTCGGATTGCCCAGTTGGTAAACATGCCCTTTTGGCAACGTCCCGTTAATCTGTTGTCGCAGTTCATCATTGAACCGCTCGTTCACCTCCTCCAATTCATCGTCGCTGCGGTACAGCGTGTCATCGGCATTCATCTTGTCGATATACCGCTGCATCTCGTCCTCCGTCATCCCGGCAAGCTTGCAGGCAAGCTCTTTCATCTCGCCGTATGCAGCCTCCTGCGTCTCTCTTCCATCTCGAACAGCATAATCATAGTTGCTCTTGAATATTCTGTATTGGTCTGCAAGATAATCGGTCAGTGCCTTTCCCGCCTTATCCTTCCATTCCAAACCGCCCCAGACACCGCGCCCTGAAACACTGATACCGTCTTCCGTCAAGTTTACGTAATTGATACCCTTGACGGTACGTAATTCACGTGCTGTCGGTGCAGCTTTCTTCTTCAATTTCGCTTTATGGTCTATCGTGCGCTCCGGCACGTCAATGTTCCGTATCTCCTCGAAGAAGTCCTCTATCTTCTCATAGTGGTCTCCACTCAAATCCATATGTACAGCACGAGATGCCGCATCCTGGCGTAAGGTTTCATTCGTCACCTTGTCGATAACCACCACGCGGCAGTTTACGCTCGTACCGGCACGTTCAAACGTGATATCGGGCAAACCGATTTCAGCGGTCAGCACCGCATCTTTCTGATCTTCATACCACTTGTCAAACTTCTTGTCAGCCGAACCTCTCGGAATGATAGCCACAATACGGCCACCTTCCTCCAAATGCTGGAAAGCCTTAGCCACATGCTCCACCGCCAGCTTACCACCTGTACCGAAGGGAGGATTCATCAGCACCACATCATGCTTGTTCACCATATGGTAGTTCTCAAATACATCATTCTCAAACTTCCTACCGTTCCCTCCGGCCTTAAGCTGTAGCTTGCTGAACAGACTCTGAGAAGGCTCTACGGCTGTCAGCTGGTTCTCCAACGGCACATACCGGGCAATGGCACCATGCCCGGCACTCGGTTCAAGCACGCTCTCGCCTTCACCGATGCGCCCCCACAAGGCCATCATGTACCCAAGCGGCTCAGGGGTGGGGTAGTAGTCCTGTCCCTCTCTACTGTCTCTTCTACCGCTCAGTTTCTGGTTGGTGTAATAATCCAACACAGTACCGTCAAAAGCATCCGTCTCCGTATGGCTCGGAGTATCAAACTCCTTACCGCCCACACCTTGGTTGTCAATATCCACATTTCCGCTGTGCTCTTCCACACCGCGGGCGAAACTCTCACGCAAGTTACGCGCCTGTGAGCCAAGCGCAAGATTCTCTGTCGTGCTCACCTGCTGGTTGAATTTCTGCCCGAACAGCATAAGCTCTGTGTTCAATCCCAACAAGGGATATTCAAAGATAGCGTTACTCTTGTTACCGATACGATAAATACGCCCTTCTATCTGCAAAGCAGTAATCGGGCTTTGTGGTAAGGCCAATGTCACCAGCACTCGCTGATGCTGTCCAGTGGTGTCATGCAGACTGATACCTTCCTTTCCGCTATCTTCCTGTATAACGATGACATTTTTGCCGGATGCATCATTGTTGAAGTCTTCTACGGCTTTGTCCTTTATCTTCTTGCTCTCCTTGCCACTGAAGAAAAGCACATTGTTTTTCCCGAAAGCATCTGCCAACTGTTCTCTCGGCATACGGAGGTCAAGTGTTTGCTCCCATTCCAGCATACCGGCATATTTCCTGCGAAGCCTTGCAATCTCCTTCTTGTTCTCTGCTTTTTTCGTGGCATCATATTCTTCCTTCAACGATTGTACAGCCACATCGAATATGGTTTTGAATGGTGGAACAAGCGGGTTCTTGCTCTCCACACGACGATGGAATATCACTGCTTTCCGTCCGCGTGCAAAATGTTCTTTCAGGCGGGGAATGATTTGCGTCACCTTCATACTCTCGAACAATGCACTGGTGTAATTATAATCACCCATCACTTCATGATAGGCGTACGATGTTGCTTTATTTCGTGACAGTTCCTCCATGGCGTTGTTGAATTCTTCCGCCTTGTCAAGCGTCACAGTGGGGAAGTCTCTCGAATAGTCAAACGGACTGTCAATGATACGTCCGTTCATCGTCTGTAACGTGTGTTGCAGGTAATTACTGAACTCCACTTCCTGCTTCGATACCGCTTCCGGATTACTTCCGTTGCTTTCCAAGCGGTGATAACGCCATTTGTACCCTGCCCCGAAATGTTCGAGGTAAAACTGTGAACGGGGACTTTGTGTGGAATAACCGTCTTGTTTCTCCTTTTCCGGATAAGAAAAGATATATCCCTCCACGTAATCAAGGTTCTCACGCGTATTGAAAGGAGTCGCACTCAAGAAAACTACTTTTGTATGTTTTACGTTCTCTTTGGCTTGTCGTTCCAATTCGGGCTTCACCTCTTTGGCGTATTTTGCATCTAAAGAAAGACATTCATTCCGTAGCTTGGCAAGTTCGGGGAATTTCTGTTCCATACCCTGAGTCCAATTGCCATTAAACACAGGCGGCAGTTCGCCTCTTTGTCCAAGCGTCAGTTCATTGGTTGTGCCGCTCTCTTTTTCTATACGTTTTATGATTGCATCGCGCTGGGTGCTAAACTCTTCGTTCTTGGCATTAAGCTCGTTCCATGTCGGATTGATATCTTGTAGTCGAAGGAAGGCGAATTGCTCGTTACGGTTACTCAACTTGTAATGCTGCATCGATCCTGTAGTTCCGACACCGCCCTTATTCTCCAACAATCGGTGGCTCTCGTCATACACAATCAGGTCAAACAGGTCTTCAAGTAACGCCTTGTTTTGCCTGAAGTTGGCATAAGTCGTTATCACTGCGCCTTCGCCTTTCTCGGTAATGGCGGTCGTGCCGTCCTTTCTCGCCTTGGCCGTCTTGTCAAGGTCGTTCAGTTCGATATCAAGGTTGGCCGCATCCTCTATCCAGTCTTTCACCTTAGTCTGCGAAGGAGTAAGGATAAGGATACGTCCTTTACCCTGCTTGATGAAACGCTTCACAATACCCAGTCCGGTGTAGGTCTTCCCCGTTCCCGTTCCGTTGGTGAACATATAGCCCTTGCCAAAAGCGTGGTCTCTGTCGTTGTGGCTCTCGTCAAAGAACTGCGTCTCCGCTTTCAGCACGTCATCCTGCTGCTGCGGCAACAGGAAAGGAAGTGTCTCCACGATATTTTCGCGGTCACATGTCTTCACGGGGATAGGTTCGGCTGCCCGTTGCGCCTTGCGCTTCTCTTCCAGCGATTCACCCACCTTCTTCCGAAGTTCAACCTTGCCGATGATGCCAGCCCACTCCTCAACAGTATGCACCTCACCGTCCATGGGAAGCTTGCTCTTCCACATTTCTTTGATGAACGCATCTATTTCGTTCTCGCCAAGTCCTGCATCTTTTAGTTTGCTGCCGAGCGCCTCGCGCATCCGTTTCGCCCATTCGGCAAAATTGTGCGCGCCTTTCTTTATATATGCATAACCAACCTTTGCCCCGGCTGAAACCAACTGCGGCAACACTTCCATCTGTCGGCTGTTCATGCCGACAAGGCTCATACTAAGTTCTTCCCGTCCAGCACGGTTGAACTCGTCAAGCACGCTGTCGAACTCCTTCAGCGCGTCGGCAAGTTCTTTGTCAAGCGGGTCGTTGAGGTCTAATCCTCTATCATTCTTTGCATTTCTTGCTGTGTCAGCCTGTACTCCCCGCTTACTATTTTTTCGAGAAGTTGTACTGCTCTTTCGTCCTGTTCTTCCTCCGACATTGCGTCCCTCCCCGCTACGTACACTGCTTCCTGAATGCACGTCACCCTGGGAATCACCAGGTTGTAGTACGGATTCTCGAACAGGAACTGTCTCACTGCCTCCATTTCCATTGCCGGTAGCATCGCTTCGCGCGTCAGACGGGTCAGCATGTAGTGGTCCTCCCTCTGCGGGAACTCCTTCTTCACTAGTTTCTCTATCCAGTCGTGCATTCGAGTTTCCACTTTGTCCTCTATCTCGAACGTCCACTCGCTGCTCGTTTCCAAGAGCGGGTGTATCCAGCTGTGCGCTGTCGGTTGCGCCGCTATCTGCGGCAGCAGTTCTGTTGGGATACCTAACATCTTCGTAAACTTTTAAATAGGATATACTTTGTATCATGCCCTGGTTACCGTCAAGATAATCCAAAGCGTTTGCTTTCAATACTTCGTCAGTGGAAGCACTCTCTATCTCCTCACGTGTTAGCGGTCGTTTTCCGGCTTCCGCCATGCGTGCGTCACCGTTCATCCGCTTCCAGTGTTCCAAAGATACGGGTTCTTTTCCGGCTTCTTCCGCCTTTCGTGCGTTTTCTTTGGATGCTCTCCGTTTTTCTTCCTCTTCTTTGGCAATACGTTCCGCCATTTGGAATATGTCTTCACCGGCTTGCGGAGTGTTTTCTACAGCATTCTCCGAATCTTCAGATTGAGTGACAGAAAGGGCTGCATCCTCTTTCGGGATTACGGCATCCACCAACTGTTTAGCATCATCTTCGCTACGCATCAAGAAGCCCCTCTGTTTTGCGTCATACCATCCTTTAAGGCTCTTGGCAAATGCATTGGCACTTCTGAACTCATCCTTAGACAGTTCCATGCCAAACTTCACTATCTGCATATCCAATACTTTACCCCTCTTTGTGGTGTACTGTGCCGGAGTAATGGTGTATGCAGCATCAGTCGGTGTTGTCGTTTCTTCATTGGAATTGCTTTGTTCTAACTTCCGCTGTTCAGCAAAGAGGCCGTTTATTTCGGAAATAATGCGGGCTTCCTCAAATATATCACTCTGACCATGTGCGGCTTCTTGTTCCTTGTGCAGTTCTTCAATGCGTGACTTGATTTCAGAAAGTCTGTCGACTTGTGTACCTGAACTCTGTTCCTCAACACTTTTGACTGACTTGTATTCTGCAAACGCTTTTGTCTTCCGGTGGCTACTATCTATCCATTTCTCGAAATCCTCCAAGTTTACGGCAGTTACCACTGTCTTGTGATTATTTGCCCAGTCGCTGTCATAATTCGCGAAGTAAGCTGCCTCGGCATCGTCAGTCTCATTGAAACCAAGCATTACCTTATGCTCATCAAAGCTGCCGTCCTCATTATACTGGTCCACCACGAACACCCTGCGTCCGTTCCACCCGTCAATATCGTCAGAGAGGAACACGTCTATGTGGTCTCCATCCACGCCCTCCGTGCCACGAATGTAGCCGTAGGTGTTCTGCATGATTGTTTCCCACTTGTTGCCCTCTGTGTCTATTCCACTACGAACGGATCCTTTCGGGTTCTCAATGGTGATATTGAATGTACCAACCTGCACATGACCTTTCTTATAATTGCCAGCTTCTTTCTGTTTCTCCGTAGGAGTAGTATCGGTTTCTTTCTCTGCCACTGCAACAGCATTGGCTAAAGACAAAGATGCATCAATATAATTAAGAACATCCAATAAGTCTCCGAATGTTTGACCGTCATACTCATAAGCGCTACCTATATAATTACCTTTCGTATCAGGTGCATCAACTTTTATAACTTTATGAGTACCATCAACAATAATTGTCTGTTTATAAGTATCGCCATACTTTCCGCTTTCAATCCAATCATCTTCTTGAACTTCAATACGTCTTGCTATTTTTGCACTAAGTTGATTGCCAGTATCATCAGAAGATAGCATTTCTTCTTGTGATAAAGAAGATTCTATTTCGCTTTGTCCACCAATGCTTTCAGTTCTTCCTGTATCATCAGTTGTCCCATTTCCGTTCTCAACTCGTTCTCTTGGCGCAAGAGTTCCATTGCTTCCTTGCTGCCCTCGTTGGCTTGTTGCAGTATCGCCAACCAATACATTGCTTCGTTGTTGTCCATTGTAATCTAAATTTAATGCTTCTTTAATAGCCTGTACGAGCGTCCGAGGGGTATTGTCCGGTTGTTCGAACAGAGTTTCTTCCTGTGTACCTTGTATAAGGTCATAAATCTTGCCGAATGTATTTTGAATGAAGCTTTGGCTTTCACCTTTATACATTGCGGCCAAATGCAGGACAAAGTTACTGAAATTATCAGCAGGGAGATAACTTTCCCCAGTGACATCATCCATTTGATACTGGCGTTTCCAACTTTCTACGGCAGTACGTGCTTCCTTGAAGTTCTTTGCCTCTGCAAACATTTTATCTTGGGACAAAGCATAGTAAGCACGAACGGAATTCTGTATCTCATCTACCATTCGTTCACTGTTCGGACTATCATAATCACGAAAAGCAGTGGCAAGAATAGCTTTTTGTGCTTTTACCGGCAATACGTTGAACATTTCCTCCAACTGTGTACTACCGTCCTTGAAAATGCTTTGATACATGATACCACGCAAATCATTCTTGGATTCGGGAGTCAAGTTACCCTTGCTGTCAAACGCACTCTTGTATTGTGTGGGGGTAATGAAACCTCTTTGGCTCATCCATTTCAAAACATTTGCACCATTGGAATCCACAAGTCCGGCAAATGACATTTCATCATCCGAAGTCCTAAGCAGCAAGTTAGCAAACGAACGCATTTCGGCTCCCATGCGCTGCAAGGCGTTTTTAGGTTTGATGCGTTCAACACCTCCACTTTCTGTGTCCTGTGCCACATATTGGCCAAGACGGATAGCCTCTGCATCGTCCACATCAACCATGTTCACGAGGACAGGATGCTCCATAGCCTCAATGTCTTCTGCTTGTAATCCAAATTCTTCCGCATGGTCTTTCAGATACTGCTTGTAAAGAGCCGCCTGTTCCGGATGGTTCTCCCACATGATACGAAGTGCGTCACTTCGGTTATTGCCCTGTATGGCTTCGCCCCGTGCGTTCACGGTAGGTGCGCCTGTATAGGCGGTAACAGAAGATGTGATTTCTTCGGGGCGTATGTTTCCGGCAATCTTTCGTGCAGACAATACACTTGTCTCGTCATTCCGTTCTTTTGGCTGCGCTTCGTCAATAAAGTGCAGAGGGTTGCGCACGCCTTGAATATGGCTCGGTTGCAACAAGTTTGCATCAATCACGGCTACACGACCACCTACAATGGCATCATCACTGAATTTTACGGATACCTCCTTTCCCTGCAATGCCTGTACAGGCTCTTGTCTGTCTATCTTATGACCGTTCATGCGTCTGTAACCTCTTGCCCGTGCATCCTGCGGCTTGTCGTCCATCATGTCCGGCACTCCGTTCAGGGCTTCACGCTCGATGCGTTCCGCTTCCTCACGTTCGGCACGCAACTTTTCTTCTTCTGCCTTTCGCAATGCGGCTGCTTCATCGGCAATACGTCTGCGTTCATCATCCGCTTCCATTTTTCTGCGTTTGGCGGTACCGGCTATCTTCTGCCAAGCGAGCAAATCCTGTTTGGCTGCATCAATCGCCGCTTTGCGTTCTTTCTCGGAAGCAATCTTTTCGGCAATGGAGTTGCCACCTTTCGATTTGGCTTTCTCCAACTTTTTCAAGGCTTCTTCCTTGTCGGCAACCATTCCATCGGCTACGGTCTGTGCCATATCCTCATCACCCTCAGTCTGCTCCACAATGGCATCCCAAGCTGTGTCGCTGTCGGCCTGCTCATATAGTGGATTTCCCTGCTCATCCTTTGGTATTCTCTGCATGGCAGGAATATTTTGAGGGGCATTGTTATCATTTTCGGGAATATTTTCCGCACCATTGTTGCTCTCATTCTCGGCAGGGCGTTCAAACGCTACTCCGTTATGCTCCAACAACATATTGTCAAGTTCATCACGGGTAAACAGGTTCACACGCTTGCCGTTGATAGGGGCTTCGGTAAATACCTCATACTTGCCGTCCGCATCAGCATCTGCTGTGATATTGCCACGGACGGTAACGCCGTTCTCATCGGTAAGCGAAACAATGTCATTGAGGGCGTATTGTGGTCTTTCAGCCTCTTGCATCTCCTGTTTCCGTTCGGCATTCTCAATGGTTCTCTGCTGCTCGAACTGCGCCACACGTGCCAAATTTGCCGCATCAGCCTGTTGCTGTATGGTTTCTTTTGCCAACGGGAAGATGTTCACGCCGTCCGAAACGTTAACTGTGCCGTCCCCGTTATCCACAATACCGTCTTCGTTGGCTACAATCTGAACCTGTATCTGTGCGTCATCTCCTGTAACGGTGTATGTATCGCTGGGGTTGAATGTAACCACACCGTCAATCTTGTCGGATGCTTCCTGTGCGAACTGTTGAATGATAGCCTCCTCCGCTGTCATTTTCTCATCGGACGGGTTCAACGGTTCATCAATGTTCAATACGGCATCTGGCGACACCTGTTCGAGTGCGCCTGTTTCTGCATCACGTACAATGATACTGCCGTCCGAAGCCCGGTTGTCAATGCCGCTGCCGTCTGCATACTGCACAAGGTTTCCACCCACCACATACACACGGCGGTCGTCCTGTTTCATCGTTGCCCCCTGTATCATGCCTGTGGTGCGGTTGGTGCGTGCGTCAACCATTGCGTTGCTTTGCTCCACACGTGCGTCTATGTCATCGCGTACACGCTGAATCATGCCGTCATATACCTGCTTTGCATTGAGATAGTCAAGAACCGTTTCCAACTCGCTTTCTCTCCAAAGGCCATTGTTCCGCATTTCCTCCAATGCATTCATAGGATGTATATCCAAAAAGCCAAGCGTGTTTTCATCCACTATGGCAGAAACCCTCTGCCGCTGGTAGTCACGCATATTCTTGGCATCGGTCATTTCCTGTGGGTCTGCGAGGTTGTAACCGTCAATGTAGCTTTCATTCATTGACTGCACATCCTCGTCCTGTTCACCGCCCCGCTTCTGTGCGAGAGTACCGAGGTTAAAGCCCCTCATCATCAACGAACGCTCCATATAGGTAAGTACTGCGGCTCTCTCATCGTCAGAGAAATCCTTGTCGTTCACAATGCCCTCTGCCACACTTCCAATGTCATCGTTGGTCGTAAGGTCGATAGTCGCCCTTAACGGCTCCCATATTTCTTTGCCAAGCAATTCTGTTACACGGGCATCAGCCTTGTTTACGCCGTGCTTCATTGAAGCATACTGCGCTCCCGACAAGGTTGCCTTACCTGCACCCATCAATCCCATAGAAAGAGCCATGCCGCCCCAAATGTCGCCGTGGAATTGTCCTATCGCAAGCAAATTGGTGCGTGTGCCGTCCGGGTTCTGCTGATAAGCATCGTCCAGATTGAGCATGGTGCGCCACAGCTGACCGTAGTATTCTTCCGTTACCTCTCCGAAATAGTCGCTCACACCCATTTTGTTGAATAACTGATGTGTCTGTCCCATGATACCGTTCAACGCACCTGCATCAGCCTTTGAAAGTACTGCACCGATACGCTTTGCCCCCACCACATTGGCGAGTTTGCTCATATTTCCAAGAGTAACTACAGGGTCAAGGTGCGAACCGAACATTTCCGAATAGTTTTCAACGATGGCATCGGCTTCTCCTTGCCAAATGGCATTTCCCCAAGTCTTGTCGTTGGAAAAATCATAGTTTCCGTTCTCATCGACAACCACATCACCGAGTTTCCTGTCGATGATGTCGGTCGTGGTTTTCCCTGCCTGTACCGTGTTGGTCATCAGCGGAGCACGGAGAAGTAGGTCATCAGCGGTTGTTCCGAGAGCCTTGATAGTCCAGTTGGTGGCATACTGCCCCAAGCCTTTTACGCCGTTGTTCTTCACGTATGTCTTGAAGCCCTGTTCCGCCATTTGCTCTACCGTTTCTTTGCCCACCACCTTTGTGGCGGCTTTCGTTCCGGCTTTGGAAAGAACATTGATACCTTTGAATCCACCGCCTGTAATGCCAAAGTCAAGCATGAATGCAGGCATATGGCCGGTCATCATACCGGCTCTGTTCCAAAAGCCAGCGTTCCCGCCATACATCTGCTCCGCCTGTCCTTTGTTGTAGAGTGCGCCCATCATTTCATTGTAGGCTTCACGTTCTCCCTCTGTGGCATTCTCACCTTTCAGGTCATCGGCGTTCATCATGGTAAATGCGTCACGCATATCGCTCATGCCGAAATCCCAAGTGCGGAAATCTCCTGCCACACGACCGAAACCACGCCAAAAGCCTACATCAACACCTTGCTCACGGTCTTTCTGTTCTTCAAGGTCTTTAATAAATTCCTCCGTTTGACGAATGGCGACATCCAAGGTACTGTTTTCCTTGTCGCTCATCTGACGAGGAACATAGGTATCTGCTGCAAGCAAGAATCCAAGAGGAGCTGTATTCTTTTTTGTATCTTCTTCCCATTGTTCATGCACTCTCTTGGCACTTGCATCTCGTTTTTCTTGCAGTTCTGCAAGTTTCAGCCTTGCACGGCGTAGTTGTCCGCTTACAGACATATCAGCCGCCTGTCGGTATCTGAAACTCTCCATGTCCGCAAGTCCCTTACTGGTGTATCTGTTGCCAAGAGGGGTAATGTAGGTTTTCTCCAACTTTCCGCTCTCCGAGTTGAATTTCATTTTCCCTTCTGCTGTCTGTCCTCCGCCCAATGGTGCGTTTTCGTGATACTCACGCATGGTTTCCATTTGTTCGCTGAAACCGTCCATCATCTGCTCCGTGCGGCGTTGCATCTGTCCTATATTTGCACTGAAGCGTATTTTGTCCTGTTCCGTCAGCGGCTTTTCTTCTGCCGTAGGAGTTACAGGAGTTTCAGGTGTAGAGTCCGGGGCAGGTTGTTCGGGCTGTTGTTGCTCCGACATGAAAGTCCTGTAGTCTGCCGACTTTACACGATATTTCTTCCCCTCACGCTCCATGACTGTAGAAGCATCGGGAAAGTCTTTCATAAAACTGTCAATGTATTCATCACGCACATTGTATTTCTTTCCGTTGTATTCAAATATTGGCATAGTTATTTGTTTTTACCGGGTGTATAATCAATCACATCATCATCGCCGCCACCGGGAACATAGTCCACAACCTCATCATTCAGTTCCGAGGTCATGGTGGCAGGGTCAAGTTTGGAGAGGGAAAGCATGATTGCAGAGGCTTTAGGCGATTTGTGCCAATTCTGTTTTACATAGTCCTCTTTCTTCTGTGGTGTATCAAGTTTCTTCATTTGACGGTCAAAAGCCCTTTTCTCTTTCTCATCCTGTGGAGAGAGGTCGGCAAGCATAGCATCATACACCTGCTGCATCGAACCTTTCCAAACATTCTCGTAAATGGCTACTTGGTTTCCGCCACCGTCAGAAAAACCGAGCTGCTTGCCACGTACACCACGTGCGGCTGTCGCTCTCGCTTTATCACGCTCTACAGCCACATTGTCATTATGTCTCTTTACTTGGAAATTGTAGGAACGGTCTGCCTGACGTTTGTTTTCATCATAGTTTGCTTGCCAACGCCTATCAGCTTCTTTGTCCCGACCTTTCTTGTATTCCTGTTCCGCATCATATCGGTCATCTGCAATCTTCTCCCGCTCGTTACGATGCTGAATGCCCTCGTTGTATCGGTCGTCATTCTTTTTGTCAAGTCCGAGCTGCCTTTGCCAAGAACGTTCACGGTCATCCCTTTCTTCATCAGCGATTCTTGCCCTCATCAGCCCCTCATAATATTCTTTCTCCTTGCCTTCACGTTCTTTCATCAGCTTGTCATATCTCACTTTGGTACGTTCTGACATGGTATTCTTACCGGTATACATATTTGGAGCGTACTGCGTGGTGAAGAACAAGTTCGAGAGTGCCGATATACCATCACCAATGGCTGCGAATATCTGTTCACGTTTCTGCTTCTTCTTTTCTTTAGCAAGTTCCTCGTCCGTTGGCGGTTTATAGGGATTGAGTTTTTTGTACAATTCAGTGTATGAGAGACTGCCACCGTTCGCATCGGCTTGTTTGGCCGGAGGTGCAGCGACCGTTTCAGATTGGGAGCCGGTAACGGCAGGAGCCGCAGCTGCTTGTTGTTCCGTCCATTTCTGTGTACCCTTTGCCGGGGATGATACGGAAGGAGCGTCTTGCTGCTGTTCGTGCCATTCCTTAGAACCTTTGGGCGGAGGCGTACCACCTCCGTTTCCTAAAATATCATCCATTGTTGCCATATTGAAATAGTTTAGAAAGGCATTTGACTTACCGCGTTAGTTACTCCTTGTACAGCTCCCGATATGGCATTGGCCTTGCCTTGCTCAATGGCGTTAAGCTGTTCCACGAAAGCATTGTCGTTTTGCATATAAGTGGCTTCGATATTGTCCTTACGTGCTTCTGCATCAGCGGCAATCTGTGATGTTGCATCGGCAAGAGCCTTGTTGTTCGCTTCTTTGGCCGCTGCCACACTTTCATCAGTACCGCCCATGACGGCTGCACTACCGGCAGCGGCTTTATTACGTTGTTTTATACTCTCTTCAGTTTGCGTAAGGATGCGTTGTGCATCAGCCCGCTGAGTGGCATCCTCGTTGTACCGCCTGTCGTACCAGTCCTGATTCTTTTGCCGTTGAGCCTCAACATTACGTTTTGCTTTCTTCATGGCCTTGGATGCCTTGATCCCACCGAAAATGCTGCCTGCAGCACCTATGGCACTTCCTATTAAACCCATAAGACTTTAGTTTTGATTATTAAAAGTTATACCTTGCGTGCGAAAGTAAGCCGTTATCTTCGCATCATCATTTTATCTTTTTACATACAAATCATTATGGCAATAGGAAAAAAGACCGGAGGGCGGCAAAAAGGTACGCCCAACAAAATAACGGCACTGGCAAAAGGGATGATTGAGAAATGGCTTGAAGCGCACAACACTATACCCGAAGGAGATGTGACGCCACTAATAATGCAGGACTTCCTGGAACTTGACCCCAAAGACAGGGTGAAAGTGTCGACAGAGTTCATTAAAATCATCATGCCTAAGAATATCAGCATAGACGATGGCGAGGTCAAACTCACCATTGAGGACAAGCTTGTCAAACTTGCCGGAGAAGAAGACGAGGAAGAATAATCTATTACCCTCTACTTTAGATTGTCTTCATGTCAAAGGAACCCCAACCCGAAAAGGGGACGATTTTACTGATTTGCTTTGAAGCGATGTTCGAGAGAATGTCGCTTTTTTTATGTCTGTAAGCAGTCGGAAGCGTTCAGGAAGCGTTCGGGAATAATGGCACATTATTCCGTAATTATTCGGGAAGAATGTGTGATTATTACGGAAGAATATAGGATTATTCCCGAATAATGGTGGAAGAATAAGGCTTTTTTCGGGAGGAATGCCACATTATTCGGGAATTATTACGGAAGAATAGCCGATTATTCCAGAATAATGAATGTTAATTTTAGCTCGAAATTTATAAACGTACACTAATAGGTGTAAATTTTAAGTTAAAACACCCGCTTTATTACATTTGTTTTATTTCATTAACTATTTGATTCTTCGGGAATAATCGCACATTCTTCCGTAATTATTCGGGAAGAATGCAGGATTATTCCGGAAGAATGTGCGAAAACTCCCGTATTTTGCCGTAAAGTAAAGTATATATATCTACTACGTCTACCGCGCGTGCGTGCGCACGTGAGAGAAATTTCGATTTTAGGGGAATAAAAGGGGAGTTTAAAAAGAAAGCCTACAAAGAAAAGCTCTCTTGTAGACTTCAATGGTAAAAAGATAAACGGGCAAGAAAACTCCCGCCCGTTATTTTTGCGCTGATAAAAACATCAGCATGGAAAAAGAACAATCATTCCCGGATTGGATATTGGAACTGGAAAGCTATGCAAGACAATATTGCGAGCTTGAAAAAATCGAATACCAACTTTCTCCGGTTCTGCGCGAGTTCAATTCAGCACAAGAAACCACTACCCACATGAGCGTCCGCTTGGCCGCTGAAAACGAGATACGCAACAGGAAAGACTACATTTGCTCGTTCATAGGCAGGTGCGTGATAGAACGTATCAAGGAGTCCGGTAGGTTATCGAAATATCCAGAACTGCATACCAATCACTCCCTATGAAGTACAATATAGCAAGGACAATCGGTGAATTTGACAGATAAAAACCAAAAGACAATGGATGATACAATCACAATACCCGGTTTTGAACCGATACCCACACAAACTTTATCTGAATTGTTGTCCGACATCCTCACTGCTGTTGAAGCTGTCAACGATGCGGATAAATTATTCCAAGCAATAGCCAATACACGGAAACCTGACAAATCCATATCCAACCGAAATGCAATAATGCTGCATCAGACAATGGAAATCGCATCGGGTGGCTTGGATATGGCTTGCCGTGACCTCGCAGAAAAATGCAGACCGCTTTCTTCATTGCTCAGACGAAAATAGCCTGAGCCTCGTAATACAGACGACCGGTGCAAGCCAATGCTCCGGGCTTGGTATGCTCGCGCCCATTGCAATCAATCCGCCCCTTGGCATGACCGTCCTTGGAATCCAATGCCTCGGCAACTATTTTTCCGATGTCATAGCCGGAACTACCTGTACAAGAATGGCTGATGCAAGGAATTGTTAAACCCACTTCGTCATCTGCCAATAAAGTAATCTCACACTCATCAACGCCAGCATGAAAACCGAATGTTTGGTTTTTCATCCTGATGGTAATGCTTTCCACTTTGCGCCAATGGCAAAAATAATCCTTTAACTTCATCCTGATTGCTGATTTTAGAACCCTTTCCCTTTCTGCCGCTGATAGACCACCGTCTGGTCTTTGTCAAGGTTGACGATTTTGAACATCACCATCGAACGGTTCGGAATATCATCCGGCAGCATTGTTACGAGCCGGGTTATAACCTCGTCCACATTGTTGAAGCCTACATCGGTCAGTTCCGCCACCTTTTGCCCGTTGTGGTATGCAGCCGCATTCACCATATAGCGGTATGACAAGCGGAAATGCACATCCTCCTGTTTCTGCTCACGTACAGAAGCCTTACCGGAGAAGAAAATGAAATCAATTACTTTCTCGTTCAGTTCCCAAGCAGGGGAGAAGTCAATCTTGATATACCCTCGTGTTACGTTGTGTCCATTGCTATGGTTCATGCCAAACGCCACTTCCGAGATAGAGGCACGTACATCATTCTGAGCTACTGTTCCCCATGTATGCCGGAACGTGTAAGCCGAATACCACTCTTCCTTTGGCATTCCCATAGCCTTGCATAATTGCCTTATCCCACTGTTGACATTGGCGCAAAAACTGTCCGATGTAGTCATGCGCTGATAGAAATTGAACAAACGCTCATCATCTTTTGCCGTGTTCATGTACTTTTCAAATAGCGGCTGGATGATTGCTGGCACCCGCATTTCCATATACGCACCATCCGCACGGAACTTCTTCGTTTTGGCCCGTTGGTAGTGGATAATTCCGTTCCGGTAATCCTGCTTTCTTAGATTGTACAGGTCAATCGTGTTGATTCCTGCAAGGCAAAGCACCATCATGGCAACATCACGCCCGAACTCCGTCTGTGGATATTTCATCTTACTTTCCGGCAGAGGGAATGAAAAGAACTCCCGACATGCTTCGGGGGTAATGGCAAGCTTCTCCGCACGATCAGCCGTTGGTATTTCCACTTTTACCCATGGGTTGACTTTGATACGGATTATACCGTTATCGTAATCGTTGTACTCCAACATGGCGGCTTTAAATACCTGACGCATACAGATTGGATACATTTCCTTTGCCCTATGCGTCTGTTCAAGCGACTTTATCCATTTGTTCACCTGCGTAGAGGTCAACTGAGCGAACATCACTTGGTTGGTTCCGATGAACCGTTCCAGATGTTGTAGGGCAAGCTTGTAGTTCTTGGCATTCCTTTCCTGCCCACGGTCAATCATTCTGTCGATATGCACTCTCGCATAATCCGAAAAACAAATATCGTCATTGCCGTTCGTAAGAAAATCCACCACTTCCTTGACCGTCCAATGTTCAATGTCTTTTTTGTTGAGTCGCTCGTTATATTCCACTATCCGCCCGGCACAATACTGAAGCACATAGGGGTCTTCGATTTCTTTCGCTCTGGAAAGTTCTTTCTTCGTGACCATCTTGTCGGTCTTCATGAATTGTGTCCCCCTATGGTGGGTAACTCTGATATAAACCGGATAAAATCCGTCTTTGCGTTCTTTTTGAACACACGCTTTAAATGTTGCCATATCGTTCTATGTCTTTATTATG
>ULLJ01010551.1_pt1 | contig 61273 bp, 54 predicted proteins | sample 1951371 | NCBI WGS metagenome assembly ULLJ01 (sample SAMEA4835522, study PRJEB28245) | human gut metagenome | biome: gut microbiome; material: fecal sample | place: Denmark | collected 2008
AACAGGTGAAAAGCCTTCCGTGAGGCTTCCTCGGAAGGCACACCCGATATCGAAAACGTTAAACGTTAAACGTTAAAACGTTAGTAGGGCGGGCTCGACAAGCGCACCCACCCTACCACTATATATATAATCCCAATTACTCTTCGAACTCTACCAGCGCCTGGCGGAAAACGGAGCGTACCCGGCCCAGTATCACCAACGAATGCTCCAGTTGCAGACGCAGGGAAGCCTCATCGCTGTAGAAGAACTCGCAACTGGCCGTGACCTCCGTGAGGTTGGTATCTATGTAGATCTTTGCCAGCCTCACCTCCCGCGTGAGTTTGTTGCAGACGGTGAGGACCTTGATCTCCTCGCCTTCGCTCATCTCGTAAAACTGCGGCAGCATGACCACGAGGAAGGGAGTTTCCTCCTGTTGGGTGGCGAGCACATAGAGGTGCTTCATCTGAAAGCGAAACAACACGTCGCCGTCGCTATCCACCCGCGGCTGGTAGCCCATGTCTTCCAGCACGCTGATGACCATTGATCTTTTGTCCATAAGAATGTTCTCCAGTTATGATTCGTTGTCGTCCGTCAGTTCCTCGCAGCCCTCGCTCGTATCGTCGCTATCGGCGAACTGCTCCTCGATGGCCTTCACCGCCTTGCTGGCGAAGACCACGCCAGCCTCCAGATGGGCAATCATCCGAGAGATCAAGGCCTCCAGATCCTCGCCGCCGAAGAGCTCGCGCTCGTAGCAGAGCCACATGCTATGGCCCGGGGTGAACGCCTTGACATATTTCAGCGAGGCGTTGATCTTCTCCGAGAGCGCACAATATGTGGCGACATTCTCCTCGTCGTATTCATAGAAGCCTGGGAGCGCAATGGTCAGGAAGTCTTCGTCGTCCTCGTTGCACAGATAGAGAAGCGTCATGCCTTCATACTCAAACTCATAGCCGACGTCGTCGCTCTTCTCCAAGCAGAAACCAAGACGGGCAAAAGCCTCTAAGATTTTTTCTTTCATAATCGTTTACATTGATGGGTTATACGTTGTTGTTATCGAAATCCGATGCTGGCCGGCTGACCGTCCCTGTCCTTGGGCGAAAACTCCCTGTGGACGCGCTGGTATTCGCGCAGGTCGCGACTGCTTACCGAGGGGCTGCGCCCGGAGATGATCTCTTCGAGCTGCTTCTGGGTGATATTCTGCAGCGTATGCTCTCCGCAGCCTATCGCCTCGTTGAACTTCTTGCGCGCTGCCGACTTCACGATATAGTTGATGTCGCTGCAGTTGAAGCCTTGCGTCAGGTGGGCAAGCCGGTCCATGTCTATGTCCTCTTCCCTTGGCAACTTGGCCAGTTCCAGGGCAAACAGACTCTTGCGGGCCTCGTGGTCGGGCATGTCCACATAGACCAGTTCGTCAATGCGTCCCGTCCTCAGCACGGCCTTGTCGATGCGCTCGGGATGGTTGGTGGCGGCAAGGACATAGACCCCTTTGTCGGAAGCATGGTTGAGCATACAGAGAAACTCGTTCACCTCGCTGTCGTAGTGCTGGTTGTATTCGTTTCCTGTGCGACGCGGCACCATGGCGTCAAACTCGTCAAAGAAGAGCAATGCCGGCGCGTGTCTCTCCGCATTCTTGAAGACCTCGCCGATCTTCTCCTGCGTACCGTGCACCATGGTGCTGGCCAAATCGTCCGGGACGACCTTGATAAAGTGGATGCCAACCTCCTCAGCCATTTTCTCGGCAAAGAACGTCTTGCCACATCCCGCAGGCCCATAGAAGAGCATGGAGGGAGGACGGATGCCGTAGGCGTCGGCCAGATCACGATGTTGGAGCACATTGATGAAGCCCTCCTTGACCCGCTGCTTCAGGTCCTCCATGCCGGCAATGTCGCCAAAGCCATTGCCATGCTTCTTGGCCGTCGGCTGAGGCTTGGGCCTGGGCTTGCTGCTTGACTGATCGCTCGTCTGGTCGCTCGTCGGCTTCCTCTGGGGAACCGCTGACTTTCCGCCACTGATGCGGCGGAGCCATTCCTTTTCGGCTGTTGTTCTATCCATCTTTGCGTCCTCCGTTTTTCGTTTTCGTTGTACGATGTTTATGTCCGTAGTCGTTGCACGACGTTTATATTCGTTTTCGTTGACGATCATTATATTCGTAGTCGCTGCTCGACGTCTATGTATATAGAGGGCGAAAAGCATGGAGATTCTATCAGCGCAAGTGTGTCCTACCAGTTTTTTATCCTGAATATTCTACTGGTTTTGACCCTAAAGATCTTACAGCTTTGACCTGAATATTCCACAGAATTTGACCCTAAGATAGCCACCTTCCCGATGGTAACTTAAGACCGACTTCGATGATAACTTATGAGTGGCAGGGAGGGTAACTAAAGGCTACCACCTGGTCAATTGTGTTGCTTTGATTTTTGCGCTTCCATTTTTTATTCTTACTTTTGCAGACATCATTCAGGCCCACCGGGTGAACCATCCACAAGAATTTACAAAGGTGGCAACCACGGCAATCACCAGGTGATGAAGAAATGGATGAAGAAAAGAAAGAAATGAAGAAAAGAAAGATTTGAAAATGACAAAAGGATCACTTATACTTCTAACGTCAGTCATGATACTCGTGTCAACTCTCACCTGTCGGGCTGCTTGTCCCGACTCGATCCGCCAGCAAAAGATGTTGGAGGAGGAGCAGGCTTTCTTGGCCAATATGAAGCCAGGACTGCAGCATATACAGATGATGGCCGTAAGGAAAGCAATGGAAGGCAATGACACCGAACTACAGCAGATAAGGCAGAGCCGAAACCAGCCGCCTACTTTGCCGGAAGGCGTCAAGACTTTCTATCCGAGAGAGAACATCTGTATCTTCTCTCCCAAGCATGAGACTGACCGCAAGCGCCCCATCCTGCTCTACCTCCATGGCGGAGGATGGTGCTTTGGCAGCATCAACAGTTGCGCGCGGTTCTGTGCCGCCGTAGCCCTGGAGGCCGACTGTCTGGTGGCAGCATTAGACTATCGTCTGGCACCTGCCCACCCCTACCCTGCCGCACTCGAAGATTGTCAAAGGGCAGTACGTTACCTGCAAGAACACGCGGCCGACTGGGGAGGCGACACCACGATGATAGCCGTAGGAGGAGACAGTGCTGGGGGCAACCTGGCATTGGCAACCGCCATGTCAGCATCGGGCATTCGCAAAGTGATACCGATTTATCCCGTGACCAAACTCTTCACCGAAAGGACTCCTTCGTGGGAAAAGTATGCCAAGGGGTATGGCAACGATGCTGAGCTCCTCGAAGCGTTCAACGAAGCCTATGCCAATCGTCAGGAGCGCAAGCCGCTCGTGTCGGTAGGCCTGTGTGATGACGACGCATTGAAAACGTTGCCGCCCGCGCTATTCATATCGGCAGGCCACGACATTCTCCTGGACCAAACTGCAGAACTTGTCCAGCGCCTCCACAACCTTGGCAAACCCGTCATCTACCGCGTCTATCCCACCGCCACCCATCTATTCATAACAGTCCCAGGACAACCCACAGCCTTTGAAGAAGCCGTCAAGGACGTGAGCAGGTTTCTGAACGACCATCATGCGGCCAAGTGACTTCCACATGAGATTCATAATGGCATGAGGAGTAATTGGGTTTAGCAGAAAGTTGGCAAAATATTTGGCAATATGGGAATAAAATTATATTTTTGCAAAATTGAACAAGAGCATAACATTTAAAACAAGAAGATTATGGCAATAGAAATAAAGTCAATACCCGTCCTTCACGGTGAAGCAGCGGCTCGTTTCGTAGAAGCTGCTGATGAGGCATTGGAAAAGCGTGGTTCCATCGACTTCTCAAAACAAGTAGCCAAGGCTCGTGCCATATTAAAACGTTCAAGGTTGTACATTTAATATGTTAGAGCAGTGTGATTTCATGGAACTAACAGAGGAAGTCTTGCAGCAATGCAAAAGCTTCACCTGCAAGGATGAGGACATAACAGAGTTCTTCACCCATGACTATGCAGACTATACGTATCAGTTGCTTGGAAAATCATATTGTTTTGTCAAACCTGACACGTATGAAATTGTTTGTGCATTCACTGTAGCCAATTCAAGCGTAAAAGTAGATTCACTTCCATCTAGTCTTAGGAACAAATTGAATCGAAAAATACCTAATGCCAAGCGAAAGCCACAATATCCTGCGGTTTTAGTTGGACAATTGGCTGTTAGCGATTCTTTTAGTGGATATCATATTGGAGATGAGTTGTTGGACTTCATCAAGTCATGGTTTATTGACCCATTGAACAAAACGGGATGTCGATACATCGTAGTAGATGCCGTCAATCATCCGAAAGTCTTTGAATATTATCAACGAAACAACTTTAAATTTCTGTTTTCATCAGATAAAGAAGAGTGGGCGTTCTTACACTATAAAGACCAAGAGCCAACCACTTCCACAGAGCCTATCAGAACGCGACTGATGTATTTTGACTTGATTTATCTACGCACGAAATAGGCAAGCCATAGCGGATGATGCCGCTCTATAGACAAAATAAGTTTGTTATCAAAACGAGAAGTATGAAAAAGAATTGGATGATTTGGGGACTCGCCGCCATGGCGCTGATGTCCTCCTGCACAGACCAGAAGACCGCACCAACCGCGGACAACGACACCACCAGCGTGGCCCAAGACACGGCCTCTATCGACAGCATGGACCTGGCCTCCATCGCCGGCACCTACGAGGGCACCCTCCCTGCCGCCGACTGCCCGGGCATCAAGACCGTGCTCACCATCCATGCCGACAGCACCTACCAGCTGACGCAGGACTACCTGGAGCGCAAGGACGGCCACGACGAGGCCAGCGGCGTGCTGCGCGTGCTCGACGGCAAGGTACTGGTGCTCGAACGCCCGTCGAGTGGCGAGCAGACCTACTACAAGGTGAAGGACGACCAGCACGTCGTCATGACCGACTCGCTGGGCAACGAGCCCGAGGGAGAGACGGCCAAACTGTATGTGCTCACCAAGACGAAGTAGGACGCTGAGGCGTCTTTCTTCACGCCACGCAACGACCTGACGACTTTATCTTTTGGGGGCTGTGTCAAACCATTGGTTTTGGCACAGCCCCCAAAGCATATACCGACAAGGCAAACGCCTCGCACGCCCCGCCTATTCCCCCTCGGGCAAGGCTGGGACAATGCGACGGACGTGGCCTTCCCTGCGAGAGAGAATCAGGGGCACGCGCTCCACCACCACGACCGAGGTGTCGAGACCGAGCGCCTTGGGCTCGTCGATGCTGATCTTGCCTATGAGCGCATAGAGACTCATCAAGAGGTTGTGGCGACGGTCGAACGAGTCTTCGGGATAATAGACGCGATGGATGATGATGAAGCGGAAGTCGCCCGCCACACCATAGCGCCGCAAGGAGGGGTAGCAACTGGTCAGATCCACCCTGCCCTCTGCCACCAAGTCCTCGACGACCTGGCGCAGATAGAGACTCACACGAGGCTCTATGCGGAAACCGATACGCATCGTCACGCTATAGAGCGTGTCCTCCACCAGCGTGCTGCAACTATACTCCAGCGTATCGGGCGCATCCACATACTCCAGGTTGATGAGCCAATAGTGGTCGGCACGCTTCGGCTGCTTGTTGATGATGGAATAGATCAGTTTGTCGTCCACGGTACTCTCCTTTCCCGTATGATTGACATAGACCAGGTTGGAGGCATACTTGGGTATGCGATCGTCGGCCTTGATATCGGAGATGATCTGATAGTAGTCACTCAGCGGCTTGCTGGAGATATGCTGACGGCGAATACGTTTGGCACGCACCCACACCAGCATCATGCAGAAAAGAACGCCCGCGATGAGCAACGTACACCATCCTCCGGCAAGAAACTTGGAGAGGTTGGCGGCCAGGAAGATGCCCTCTATGACACAGTAGCTGCCGACAAAGACCATGCAGAGGATGCACGACACGCCCCTTTGGCGCAGGTAGAAGCCCAGGAGCAAGGTGGTCATCAGCATCGTGATGGTGATGGCAAGTCCGTAGGCGGCCTCCATGTGGGAGGAGTCGCGAAAGAGGAGGAGGATCAGCACCACACCGATATACATGGCCATATTGACCGCAGGGATAAACAGCTGGCCCTTGACATGAGTGGGATGCTTGATGCGCATCCGAGGCCAGAAGTCGAGGTTCATCGCCTCGCTCAAGATGGAGAACGTGCCACTGATGAGGGCCTGGCTTGCCACGATGGCTGCCCCTGTAGCCATCACGATGGAGAAGATCAGCAAGCCTTGAGGCATGATGGCATAGAACGGATTGACCGAAGCCGCCACGTCGGCATGGCAGAGGATCCACGCTCCCTGCCCGAGATAGTTGAGAATGAGCATCGTCTTGACAAAGGCCCAGCTCACAGTGATGTTTCGCCTGCCACAATGTCCCAAGTCGGAATAGAGCGCCTCCGCACCCGTAGTACAGAGAAACACCGCGCCCAAGACGAGAAACCACTCGGGCGACGTCGCCAGCAGCCGCAGGGCATAATAGGGATTGAGCGCCCGGATCACCTGCGGATAGGAGACGAGGCTGATCGTGCCGACCACACCCAGCAGGAGAAACCACAGCAGCATGAAGCCACCAAACGACTTGCCGATGCTCTCCGTGCCGAAGCGCTGCACGAAGAAGACGACGGTGATGATGGCCAGGGTGATGGGGAGGACGGGCAGATGTGGACTGACGCTCTCCAAACCCTCGATGGCCGTGGTCACGGTGATGGCAGGCGTGATGATGCCGTCGGCCAGCAATGTGCCTGCTCCCATAAGGGCCAGCAGATAGATCCACTTTCTCTTGTGGCGACGCAGCAGGGCGTAGAGCGCCAGAATGCCTCCCTCGCCATGGTTGTCCGCCCGCAGGGCCACGAGGACATACTTGACGGTAGTCTGCAGGGTAAGCGTCCAGATGATGCAAGACAGCGCGCCCAAGACCATCGGTTCGTCCACTCTTTGGCCCACATGGAGGATGGCCTTCATCACATAGAGAGGCGACGTGCCAATGTCGCCAAAGACAATGCCCAGCGTGACGAGCATTCCAATCCACCCCATACGGTTGCAGCGCTTCTCGGCAGTGCTTCCATTTCTCAAGTTACTCATACCATGAATACAATCAATTCGTTATACCTATTTGAAAAGAAGCCGCAAAGTTATGGCTTAAACCACAGAGCCTAGAATAATTTAACATCACTTAGCGAGTTTAACGGTCGTTACACAAGCACCACCCTCACCACTCCTCCACAAAGAAAAGCACTACCCTCACCTCTCCCCCACAAAGAAAATCGGCCATTGGAAACGACTTCTTCCGTTTCCAATGGCCGACCTGCCACTACCGCGACCCCGCGTCAATACACCTTCACCTCGTCCGTGAAGACCCACTCGCCAGGATTGTCCTCCTTGGCGGAGATACGGACGAAACGCGCCTTCTGCTTCTTGCCCTGATACGTCACCGTACGCGTACCGACCACATTGAGTCGCTCGCGGGTGTACGCCTGGTCATAAACGGGCACGAAATGGTCGCCGTCGCTGGAGATGCTGATGGTGACGCGGCTGGGATAGAACACCCATGCGCCGTCGCTCTGCATGAAGTCGAGGCTGACGGTACTAAACCGCTTCTCCTCGCCCAGGTCGATGGTGATGTCGAAGGGAGCCACCGTCGTGTCGCGACGCTGCATGAATCCCTGCCAACGGCCGTCGCCATAGGACCATCCGCCACACATCCCGTCGGTCAGCGTGCCATCGCCCTGTCCCACATACGACTGCGAGTAGGGCTGGTGATAGGTCACTCCTGCCCCGACAGCCAGATGGCGCACGGGCTTCTGCTTCTCCTTGCGGTCTCCCTTCTCCCGTCTGAGGTCGAAGGACTGGACATGCTGCGCAGCCAGCCACGGATATTGCGCCACGACGGCAGCACTCAGCTCCTCGTAGGATCGGCTACGTCCACTCCATCCCACCTCGGCGATGGCCAGTTCGCGGGGATAGAGCATATACTCCGCATAGTCCTCCGTCTTGATATACTCCGTCCAGAGATTGCCCTGCACACCCAGCACACGACCCGTGAAGCCATCGCCACTATAGGGCGCGGGATCAAAGTTCCAGAGATTGCGCAGTGGCTGATAACTTCCTCCGGCAAAGGGCTCCGTGGGCGGAGCGTCCTGGTAGCGGTCCAGGTAGTAGTCGCCAGGCGAGAGGATCACGTTGTGACCCCTACGCATGGCCCGCTGAGCCGCCTTGATGTCGCGCCATACCATCACGTTGACGTTCTCGCCAAGCGAAGGCGCGTGGGCAGCCAGACTGTCGTCGAGCACCTCGTCCCATCCGATGGCCTCCCTGCCCTCCAGCCGGAGATAGGCGGCGATGCGCTGGATGAGATATCCCTGCAGGTCTGCCGTACTACGGAGCCCCAGCAGCCGAGCCTTGCGCTGGCAGTTGGGACACGATCCCCAGCTACCCTTGCCTGCCTCGTCGCCACCGATATGGATCCACTTCGACGGAAACACCTCCATCACCTCGTCGAGGATGTTGTGGAGCACGGCGTAGGTCGTCTCGCTCGACGGACACACGTCGCCCTGCGCCTCCTGGTTGCCCTCACACTTCAGTTGGGGACAAGCCGCGGTGAGTTCCTCGCTATGTCCCGGCATTTCGATCTCGGGCACGACCGTGATGCCTTTCTTGGCAGCATAGGCCACCAGTTCGCGCATCTCGTCCTTCGTATAGTAGCCTCCATAGGCCCCGGGGTCGCCCTCCCTCATATAGCGGCGGTCGTTGTCGATCCACCATTTCGTCCAGTCGCTCTCCGTGCGCCATGCCGCCTTCTTCGTCAGTTCGGGATAGCGGTCTATCTGCATGCGCCATCCTCCCGCATCGGTGAGGTGGAGGTGGAGGCGGTTGACCTTGTAATGGGCGAGGACATCCACCTGCTTCTTCAGAAAACTCAGCGGGAAGAAATGGCGGGAGATGTCGATCATGCAGCCACGCCACTCATAGCTCGGCCAGTCCTCGATATCACAGACGGGCAGCAGGTTTCCCTTGCGGAGCTGGCTGATGGTCTGTGTGGCATAGAAGAGGCCCGTGGAGTCGGCATAGGCCACCCGCATCGTGTCGGGCGTGATATGGAGTCGGTAGTACTCCTTGCCGTGGCCCGTCTCTGGAGTATCCTCCATCAGGATGACACCCTTTTGCGGATTGAAAGTGCCCTTGCCAAAGACGGCCTGCTTCGGCTGCGGCAACAGTTGCTGTGCGCCGACGGGAGTGACGGCAGCAGAGAGCGATACGGCGGTCAGTGCCGCCAGGATAGTATTTCTTTTCATAACGTTAGCAATGGTCAAGTGATGGTAAAGAAGTATTGCCCGCGTCAGTCGATGAAGCGGCGGGTGATTTTTTCATAGGCATCGATGCGGCGGTCGCGCAGGAAGGGCCACCAGCGGCGCACATTCTCGCTATGCTCAAGGTCGATGTCAAGCAGGCGCAATGCCTCCTCGCTGTCCGACCCCTGCCAGAGGAGTTCGCCCTGAGGCCCAGCCACAAAACTGGATCCCCAAAACTGGATGCCACCCGAGCAGGCCTGTCCCTCCGTCTTGCCTACGGGCGAAGGCTCGAAGCCCACCCTGTTGACAGCGACGACAGGAAGTCCGTTGGCCACGGCATGGCCTCGCATCACAGTGGTCCACGCCGTGCGCTGGCGCTGCTGCTCCTCCTCGACGTCGGAGGGTTCATAGCCGATGGCCGTCGGATAGATCAGAATCTCTGCCCCCTGCAAGGCCATCAGGCGCGCTGCCTCCGGATACCACTGGTCCCAGCAGACCAGCACACCCAAGCGGCCCACACTCGTGTCGATGGGACGGAAACCGAGGTCGCCAGGAGTAAAGTAAAACTTCTCATAGTAGGCTGGATCGTCGGGGATGTGCATCTTGCGATATTTGCCTGCGATCGTTCCGTCGCGCTCTATCACCACAGCCGTGTTGTGATAGAGACCTGCTGAGCGGCGCTCAAAGAGCGACGTGACGATGACGACGCCCAGACGTTTCGCCAGTTCACCATAAAACTGGGTCGATGGACCGGGGATCGGCTCCGCCAAGTCGAAGTTGGCTACGTCCTCCGTCTGGCAGAAGTAGAGCGAGTTGTGCAACTCCTGCAGTACGACGAGTTGCGCCCCCTCCTGGGCCAGTTGCTCCACCGAGGCAGCCAGACGGCGCATGTTGTCCGCCACGTCGGCGGTATTGTGTTGTTGTACGATTCCTATTTTCATTGTGAGTCTTGTGATATATTCTATGATATGAGGGCCAACGAGGATTTCTCTCCACCCCAGCCCCTTCGGTTTATTCCCCTCCTTGGCCCACGCCTACGGGGATCTGCATGGTCAGGCAGTGGAGCGATCCGTGCTGCTGGATGACAGCCCGCGCATCCACTCCCACCACCTCATGCTCGGGGAAGGCCTCGCCAACCACACGCAGCGCCTCGGCGTCGTGGTGTGGCTGGTCGTAGGTAGGCACGATGACTGCCCCGTTGACGATCAGGAAATTGGCATAAGTGGCTGGCAAGCGATTCCCCTCCTCGTCGAGGATGGCATCGGGCATCGGCAAACGCAGCAGTCGGTAGGCCACTTCGGCCTCGCGATTGATGGCCTGCAGGTCGGCCTCCATGGCCTGCAGGTCGGCATACTGCGGATCGGCCTCATCGTCACAACCCACATAGAGCAGCGTATGGCCTGGCGCACAACGCACCAGGGTGTCAATATGGCCGTCGGTATCGTCGCCCTCCAAGGAGCCATGACCGATCCAATAGACCCGGCCCACGCCGAAAGCCTGTCGAAGGCGTTCGTCCAGGTCGCCCTGCGTGAGGGGCTGGTTGCGATGAGGAGCCAACAGACAGACCGAGGTCGTGAAGAGATGGCCCTCGCCATCAGCCTCAACCGATCCTCCCTCCAGCACGAAGTCGTCCCAATGGTCCATCGGACAGCGGAAGACTCCCTTTCCCTGGAGCACGCGCCCCAGCTGGTTGTCCTGGTCGCTGGCAAACTTCTCGCCCCAGCCATTGAAGCGGAAGTCCATCATCCGCAGCCGTCCCCTGCCTTCGGAAATGGTCAGCGGCATCGTGTCGCGCGCCCATGTGTCGTTGTATTCTGCCTCTATCCAGCGTATCGCCTCCAGCGCACGATCGCTCAACCTACCTGCCAACCACGCGCGTGCCGCCGCCGTATCGCGCGCCACGAGCCACACGGCCTCATACCGGGCAATGGCCTCAATAAGCTCGACATAGGTCTGGCGTATCTCGTCGAGGATATAGGCCCAGTCGGTCTGCTCGTCGGGCCACACCAGCACGACGGCCTCCTGCTCTGCCCACTCGGGCAGCAACTGGAAAGCCGCATCGGGAGTATTCTCTCTTATCATGATCTGCTTGTTCCTTATTTCCATTGGTGATTGTGTAGGTGCAAATTTAGCCAAAAAAGCCGACACGACCAAAGAAAAGGAGGGTTCACGCTGCAAATGGATGGCTTTTTGCCCCGATGCCCATCCACAAACCACAGTAAATGGAGAAAAGCCACGGGGGAAGTATGATTTTTTGCCGTCTGATGATGGGTATCTCAGAAATTTTGTGTAAGTTTGTGGCCGAAATATTTACTCATCTTAAACAACCGATTTATGATCAATCGCTTATTGAAATTTCTGGATGCGTCGCCCGTCAATTTCCTCGCCGCGCGCAACATAGCCTGTGAACTCGAGCAGAACGGTTACCGCCGCCTTGACCCTCAGCAGCCCCTCGGCGAACTGAAGGCTGGCGACAAGGTCTATGTGACGAAGAACGACTCTTCAGTCTATGCCTTCCGTCTGGGTCGCAAACCGCTGGCCGAGACGGGATTCCACATGATTTGCGCCCATAGCGACTCCCCCACGTTCCGCGTGAAGCCCCATGCCGAGATGACGGGTGAGGGCGGACTGGTGCGTCTGAACACCGAGGTCTATGGTGGCCCGATCCTCTCTACGTGGTTCGACCGTCCGCTGACGCTCGCTGGCCGCGTCATCGTGCGCGGCAAGGATGCCATGTCGCCCGAGACGATGCTGATGCACGTCCGTCGTCCGCTGCTCCAGATCAGCAATCTCGCCATCCACTTCAACCGCCAGGTCAACGACGGCGTGAAACTGAGCAAGCAGAAGGATATGCTTCCCCTCCTGGGACTGATCAACGACGAACTGGAGCAGGGCAACCTGCTGATGAACGTCATTGTCGAGGAACTCAGCAAGCAGCGCCCCGTCAGCCACGAGGACATCCTCGACTTCGACCTCTACCTGGCCGACACGCAGCCCGCCTGCACCTTCGGCGTCCACGACGAGTTTATCTCCTCGGGCCGCCTCGACGACCTGTCGATGTGCTTTGCCGGACTCGAGGCCCTGATTGCAGCTCCCGAGAGCGACACCACCCAGGTACTCGCCATCTTCGACAACGAGGAGACGGGATCGCAGACCAAGCAGGGTGCTGGCAGCCCGTTCCTGGCTTCGATGCTGATGCGTATTGCCCGTCAGCAGAGTGGCACGGAGGAAGCCTACTGGCAGGCGGTGGAGCGCGCCTTCATGATCTCCGCCGACAATGCCCACGCCTTCCATCCCAACTACGCCGAGAAGTACGACCCGACCAACCACCCCATGCTCGGTGGAGGTCCCGCCATCAAGTTCAACGCCTCCCAGAAGTATGCCAGCGACGCCGTCTCTGCTGCCATCTTCGCCGAGATCTGCCGCAAGGCGGGTGTGCCCTGCCAGCGCTTCGTCAACCATAGCGATGTGGCGGGCGGTAGCACCCTGGGCAACATCCTGGCCTCCACAGTCCCCCTGCGTGGTGTCGATATGGGCAATGCCATCCTCGGCATGCACAGTTGCCGCGAGACGGGCAGCGTAGCCGACCATGAGTACTGCGTCCGCGCCTTCACGGAGTTCTACTCCCTGTAGCCTCCTGCTGCCCTCAGCACCCGCCCCGTCGGACGGCTGAGGGTCCAGATAAAAAACGATCGGCCATTGGAAATCATTTCTCATTTCCAATGGCCGATGATTATTTCAAGGGCAATATCCCAAAATCATTCTGACATCATCCCGAAGACTTCCCGAAAGCATCCCGAAGAAACAGCCTATGCGGAGCGTCCCGATTTCGTTACATCGCAATCGCTACTTGTTCATCAGTTTGCCAAACAGCGTGAGCATCTGCATGACGGTATCCTTGCTACCGACGGGTATCTTCAAGTGGGCCTCACCCGTCTCCTTGTCGGTCTCCACGATGCTATCGACCAACTGCTGAGTAGCCTCAGCCGACTTGAGTGTTTCGGCCAGTCCACTAAAGAAGGAGACACCCTGACTGACCAATTGCTGGGGATGGGGCGAAGCATGGTGGCTGGAAGGCCGCTCCTGCGCGCCGTCCTGTGCCTTCGTTGGCGTCTGTCCTTGAGAAGGATCGTGATTCGCAGGAGGCTCCTGGTCTGCAATAGCCCCATGGTCTGCTGAAGGAAGCTGCCCCTCGGAAGACTGGTGGGTTGCTAAAGATTCATAATCTGCTGAAGATTCATAATCTGCTGAAGACTCATACTCTGCTGAAGGCCCATAGTCCACAGACGATTCCTGATCTACAGAAGACTCATCGTCTGCCTCCGATGCGTCAGCGAGCGCTTCGTCCAAAGAGGCCTCCACAGACGTCTTCCCCTTCTGCTCTTGCTCCACCTCTTCGTCCACATACTCCACCTCGGGAGCGTCTGGCGTTGCCTCCATGACAACTGCGAGGTCGTCCATGAGTTTCTTAAACTTGCTCTCATCGACAAATACGGTGTCTGCACCGCCGTCCAAGACTCCCTCAAACATCGACTTCTTAAATCGCAGTTTGTTGATCATACCCTCCTCGATAGAACCTTTCGAGACAAGGTTGATGATCTGCACGGGCTTCTCCTGTCCGAGACGGAAGATACGAGCAATGCGTTGTTCAAGGACAGCAGGATTCCATGGCAAATCCATATTGATGAGTGTGCTCGCCACCTGGAGGTTGAGACCCGTAGATCCTGCATCAGTGGAAAGAAACACCCTACTCTCAGGAAGCGTTGTGAAATCATCTACCAGTTCCCCGCGCCTCTTCGACGGCACTCGCCCATTGAGATACTCGTAGCGTACGCCCCGCTTGTCCAGTTCCATCGCCACCAGACGGGTCATGCGCTCCCATTCGCTGAAGACGACCACCTTCTCGTCCCCACTCTCCAAGACATTGTCCAGCAGGTTCATCACCTCCGCTATCTTGACATCACTACGCGTCGTGAGATTTTGTTCCAAGATAAAGGTACTGTCGGCCACCATTCGCATCTGACCCAGCAACTTGAGCACGCGCAGCCTGTCCTGCTCCGTCATGTAGTGGTATTTGCGATACTTGTTCAGGATCACCAACAAGTCCCACTTAAACTCCGAGTGGAGATCGTCCTGGCGTTGAGTCATCGGGACCAGCACAAACTGGTCGCTCCGCTTGGGCAACTGCAGGCGCACGCCTTTCTTCGTCCTCCGCAACAGTCGGTTGCTGACGGCCTCGCCAATGGCGTTGAGATCCTTATAGCCCATGATACCACCCGTCTCGGGATGGAGCAGGATGTGCTGGTCGCGAAACTGGTAGTAAGGTCCGAGACAAAACTGGTCCACCAGTTCCATGTTGGCATAGAGCTCCTCCAACTTATTCTCCATCGGCGTGCCAGACAGCAAGACCGCATAGCGCGACGCTATCTTGCGGGCGGCACGGGAGATCAGCGTGTCCCAATTCTTCAGCCGCTGTATCTCGTCCATGATCAACACGTCGGTATCCAACTTGCCCAGGTGTCTGACGTCGTTGCTCATCGTGTGGTAAGAGACAATCTTGTAGGGTGCGGGCGCCTTATACAGTTTGGCGCGCTTGGCAGGAGCGCCTTCTACGACCACCACCTTCGGAATGGTCAAGCCGTCCTCCACGCCTTTCCCACTACTCTCTACCCTGTCACTGCCCGTGAATCGTTCTATCTCCCGCTTCCACTGGTATTTCAGCGACGTGGGACAGACCACCAGCACCTGCTCAGCCATGCCCTCACGCAGATAGACCTCTGCCGAGGCGATGGCCTGCAACGTCTTGCCCAGTCCCATCTCGTCGGCAATGATGGCCTTGCCGGCACGCACGGCGAAGCGCGTCCCCTCCTTTTGGTAGGGATAGAGCGGCACAGTGAGCATTTGGTCGAGATATTCGTCCGTGTATTTTTCCTCCAACAACCGGCAACGCTTGATCCGGTCACGCCGCTCCAGGACATAATCGAGGGCGTCGTCATAGCAGCGAAAGTCGGGAGCAATGGCCTTGGCAGCCTGAACGAACACGTCAAAGCGGGCATAGGCATCCTCGCGAAGCACACCCAACTCGTCAAAATAGTCTTTCGCCAATCGCTCCAGCATTTCCCGACCATGGTCGCCGATGCGTATCTTCACCCTGCGCGGCCCTTTATAGTCGATATAGACCGAACTATAGTCGGGCTCTGCCACCTGCACCTTCTTGCGCTTCTTCCTCACCCAGAGTTTCACGGCCTCCATGTGCTTACAAGTGCCGAGCTGCGAAGTCTTGAAGTCATAGCAGGAGCAGTAGTTCCACTGGCTGTCCTTCCCCCGATATACCACCTTGTATTCGCTTCTCGTAGCCGCATTGGCCACCCGAAACTCTCCCGGAGCATACTGTTCGTCCACCATCCGTATGGCAAAGGTCTCCTTCTCGGCCTGCAGCTTTCGCAACGCGATCTGCCACTCCTCGAGCTTCATGCCCGCAGGCTTCTGCATATTGTTTATTTTCGGCATCACCACCTTGGCTCGCTTGTGCCGGCCCTTCGTCTTCTTGGCGCCTTGGGCTGTCGCCTTCCCTCGCCTTTTGCCCCCGCCCTTTTCAGGGCTTGAAGCTTCCACTGGAGATTGTTCTTCTTTCTTCTCTATATGTACCTTTTTCATGGTGCTCATGATGTTCTAACAGTATTAATGTGACTATTCGCTGACTTTATTTCCATGCGCTACCTACGCCTCCTTCCAGTCATCAATCGTTCCCGTCCGCGACGAGAAACTGACGCCCACGCGATGGACGGGACGGGAGTCGGCCTCATAGGGGCGCGCATACCCCTTCTCCTCTATCTGGCGCAAGGCGTCGTCCGCCGTGCCGTCGAGCTTGAACTCAAAGATATACACTCCCTTGGGCGTCTCGACGATGCAGTCGGCCCGCCCCTCGCTCTGCTGCTTCTCCGTAAGCACGAGGTAGGTGCTGAGGATGCGGAAGATAAGGTAGAAAGTATAGTGGAAATAGCGTTCCTTCTCCGTCTCCATGTCCTTCCGACGCATCGAGTAAGGGATGCTGGCAAAGAAGGCCGTCAGGCTCTTGCGCCATGTGTCGAGGTCATCGCGCAGGAGAGCACGCGTCAGTTGTATCGCCAAGGTGTTCGCCGACTCCTTCGTGCCGAGATAGTTGGAGGCAATCAGCGTGAGGAAACCCTTTTTCACCTCGTTGTTGGGCAGATCGAGCAGGTAGGAGTTGGAGAAGCGGTCGTAGTCCTTGATGGTCAGATAACCGCTCTGATAGATCATGGGCAACGGGCGCTCCACGTCCGCCCTGTAGTCGATAAAGTCCGACGTGTCGTAATACTTCCCCGTCAGTTCGTTGAGGTTCTCGTCCGTATGGCTAAGCAGGCGGACCAGGTAACTGGGCGTACCCGTGCGAAACCAATAATCCTGTATATCCCTAACGCTAAGCGCATTGAGCAGACTAAAGGGATTGAAGATATCCGTCTTCCGCTTACTGAAATGATAACCGTCATAATGCCGCTTCAGCAACAAGCGCACCTCCACGGGGCTCACCCCCATCTCGTCCGCCATAGCATCCATCTCGTCATGAAATGTCCCCTCCAGTTCCGCCTCCGTGATACCGCAGACCGCCTCGTAGGCCGCACTCATACTGATATCCTCCGGCTGGTTGAAACCACTGAACACACTCACCTGCGAAAACTTCGTCACACCCGTGAGCAGCACGAAGCGCAAGTCTTGGTCTGCAGCCTTGAAGGCAGAGTAGAAACCCTTGAGAATATTACGATTGAGTTCCTCAATCCGCAGGTTGTTGCCATTGCCATCCGTCGTCCGATAGTCCGTGTCGAGCACATCCAGCAACGGTTTGTCATACTCATCGATGAGCACCACACACTGCTTTCCTGTACGCTCACGAACAAAAGCCAACAACCTGGCAAAACGCTCCCCCACGCTGAGACGATCGTCCCCCGTCATTCCGTACTGCCTCTCCCAGTCCTCAACACACACATCCAGTTTGTTCTGCAACGTGCTGCCCTGGGTGAAGTCGCTGCCATTGAAGTCAATATGAAAAACAGGATATTGTTCCCACTCCTGCTCCAAATCCTCGATGGCCAGACCTCGAAACAACTCCCGCTCCCCACCGAAATAATACTTCAGCGTAGAGACGAGCAAGCTCTTGCCAAACCGACGAGGACGGCTCAGAAAGTAAATCTTTCCCTCCGTCACCATCTTGTGCAGCAAGGCCGTCTTGTCCACATAGACAAAACCGCCGTCAACAATACTCTTAAAATCCTGTATGCCGATGGGATACTTCATACACAAACCCTTTTTGTTTGCAAAGATAGTGCAAATCGAAGACAATACAAAAAGAATGTGATTCTTTTTGATTGTTGAGATGCAGCCTATCTTATCTAAAGATAGTGCAAATCGAGAGCAGAACATCAAGCTTGCTTGTTCGTTATGCCGAGATGCAGCCTATCTTATACAAAGATAGTGCAAATCGAAGACAATACAAAAAGAATGTGATTCTTTTTTATTGCCCCAAAACCTTGCAAATCCAGATAAAAACTAATAACTTTGCACCGTGTAAATACTAATAACACCGCACTGGGTATTTACTAATAACCCTGCACTAGGTATTTACTAATAGACACCCATCATGTACATACTAATGGGCAGATTAAAGTTGAAAGAATGGCAAGTATTCAAGAAAAGTTAGCAAATTCACTGAGCGTACTCAAGAAATATCAGGACGAGAACAACAGTGACATCATTCAGGGCATGAAGACCTTGGGCGAGACACATACAAAGCGTCTTATAGATAATGGTTACTTAGAACAAGTAATCAAAGGATGGTATATGCCTACCATGCCAGGGATGGAAGGAGACACAACCGTGTGGTATGCTTCCTATTGGAAATTCATTGTAGCATATTCCAACAACCGTTTCGGAGACAACTGGTGTCTTACTCCAGAAGAATCACTTGATTTCTATGCCGGAGAGACAGTAGCCCCTACTCAATTGATAATCCGTTCATCAAAGGCAAGCAACAATATTGTAAGTTTGAAGCATGGTGACTCGATGCTGGACATCACAGCAACAATGCCAGCACATATTGTAGTTGAGCAAAGATATGGATTAAGGCTCTACCCTTTGGCAGAAGCTTTGGTTTTCTGTACACCAACATATTTCAGCAGAAACTCAGTCAATGCCCGGACCTGTTTGTCTCTGGTTGGCGGAGCTGATGAAATCCTCAAAGTGGTGGCCGACGAAGGAAACTCTTCCAGAGCCTCAAGACTTGTTGGTGCTTTCAGAAACATCGGGCGAACTGACGTTGCAGAAACTATTCTACAATTCATGACGAGACTTGGCCACGAGTTACGCCCAGAGGATCCATTTGAAGACACGACGCCCAGCCTATCAGGAACAAGTAGGAACACTTCACCCCATGCCATCAGGATCAGGCTGATGTGGCAGAAGATGAGAAAGCAAATACTCGACCTTCCACTCATTGCCCCCACACAAAGCCAAACCACAGAGGCAATACTAAGCAACATGGATGACAACTATATACGCGACAGTTACCATTCGTTATCCATTGAAGGCTATCGGGTTACAGAAGGACTTATCGAACGCGTTCGCTCTGGCGAGTGGAATCCGGAAGACGACAAGATTGATGCAGATCGCAAGAACGCTTTAGCAGCACGAGGCTATTACCAGGCATTCCAACAGGTCAAAGAGAGTGTCAAGGCAATCCTTCAAGGAGCCAATGCCGGCAATATCGTCAGCAGAGACTTTGACAAATGGCACTTTGAAATGTTCCAGCCTTGCATTACTGCCGGCATTATCAAACCCTCAGACCTTGTAGGCTATCGATCCCATCAAGTGCATATTCGAGGTTCCAAGCACACGCCTCTTCCACCAGAAGCCCTCAGAGACGCCATGTCTGCGCTCGCCGAACTCATGGAATCAGAGGAAGACGCGATCGTCAGAGCCGTATTAGGCCATTTTTTCTTCGTGTATATCCATCCTTACATGGACGGAAACGGTCGCACAGCCAGATTTATCATGAACGCGATGCTCGTCACAAGTGGTCACCCGTGGAGGATTATCACAGTTGAAGAAAGACAGTCATACATGGCAGCACTTGAAAAAGCAAGCATTCATGGCGATATCACCGACTTTGCACAAACCATCTGCCCATAGCAAACGCTATCATTCCAGCCGCCAAATTTTGGTATCAGACCGTATTTTGCCACCAAAGATTTTGGTATTAGGCAGTATTTGGGCAAAATAAATTTTGGTATTAGGCTTTTTTCATGTAATTTTGCGGGCAAAAAGGGAATTATGGCAGAAGTATTATTCAAGCGTAAAATCTATTCCAAACTAAAGGAATGGAAAGAGACCTCTAAAGGCAAAACAGCATTGCTTATAGAGGGAGCGAGACGTATAGGAAAGTCTACTATTGTGGAAGAATTCGCTAAAAAAGAATATCGCTCATACATTTTGATAGACTTTAATGAAGCCTCGAAAGGAGTAAAGGGACTGTTCGATGATTTGATGGACATGGATTATATTTTTCTGTACTTGCAGAATATTTATAAGACCACATTGTATGAAAGAGAATCTGTGATTATCTTTGATGAAGTGCAGCAATGTCCAAAGGCTCGCCAGGCAATCAAATATCTAATCAAAGATGGTAGATATGATTATATTGAAACAGGATCCCTTATTAGTATCCGTAAGAACACCAAGGATATCAGCATACCCAGCGAAGAATATCGACTTGAAATGTTCCCATTGGATTATGAAGAATTCAGATGGGCAATGAATGATGATACAACTATGCCTCTGATGCGAAAGTTCTTTGAAAGAAAGATGTCATTAGGCGATAGCTTAAATCGTCAAAAGATGCGCGAATTGAGGTTGTATATGTTGATTGGAGGAATGCCACAGGCAATCAATGCCTATTTAGACACAAACAATTTGCAACATGTTGATATGGTGAAGCGACAGATTATACAACTATATGCAGACGATTTCAGGAAGATAGACCCTACAGGGAAAATTTCAAAGTTGTTTATGGCTATACCGTCACAGTTGAGTCGTAATCTGTTGCGCTACCAACCAACACCTGTAGTTGGGAAAATGGGAGCTGACAAAATCGACGAGATGATTCTTTGCTTGGAAGACAGTAAGACTGTAAACGTGGCTTATCATGCGGATGATCCCAATGTTGGCATGTCATTGACAGCTGATTATGGAAAATACAAGTTATATATAAGTGATACAGGTTTGTTTGTGACATTAGCATTTTGGGATAAGGATTTTACGGAAAATATCATATACCAGAAACTGCTAAATGATAAATTGTCTGCCAACCTGGGATATGTATATGAAAATTTGATTGCGCAAATGCTTCGTGCTTCAGGCAACAAACTGTTTTACTATACTTTTCCTAAAGATGATACCCATTCTTATGAAGTTGACTTTCTCTTGTCAAGAGGCAACAAACTTTGCCCTATTGAAGTAAAATCGTCTGGATATAAGACTCATGCATCGTTAGATGCTTTCTGTCTTAAATATTCAGACAGAATAAGTCAGCCATATCTACTTTATACGAAGGATTTTCATAAAGACGAGAATGTGTTGCTACTGCCAATATATATGACTCCACTGCTATAAAGTTCACCATCACAGTCATTATCGAGGCGACATTTTCATACTACATTCTCCGCAAATTGAAAATCTTGGGAATTTTGGATTGAAAATCTTGGGAATTTTAGACTGAAAATCTTGGGAATTTTGAATTGAAAATCTTGGGAATTTTGTAACTTTGCAGAAGCAAAACGTAAATAGGCTTTTTATGTATTTTCCGAGTGTGTCCACAGTTTAAGAGTCCCAATGGTTTTTATTCTGTTTATTGCCGTATCTGTTTTCCGAGTGGCACATCGTGCCACAGCATTGCATTCAGATAAAGCAGTCGAGAACTCGTTTTCGTAAGGCTTTGTATGGATGAAAAGCAAGTCGAAGACTCGGAAAACAGATACGGGGTTTATCTCGGTTTTGGTCTAAATTCCACCCTGCACCAGGTTTTGTATAAGACCACCCAGTAGCAGGTTTTTGTCAACCAACACCCACAGCCCACTAAAAGGGCAAAGTCCCTCTCGGCACCCCATAATCCCTACAACACTCCGTTTCCTCTATCTCTTTCCACGCCTCATGGATATACCGATTCACCTCTTCCGGCAACCGCCCCTCCTTCGCCAGTTTCTCAAACGCCTCTACTAAGTCCTCGATGGCATACTCCGGACTATACATGTCGTCAAAATACTCCCAGTGCCTATCCATCACAAAGTGTCTACACATGGATTTCGTCAGTTGCAGGAACATCAATGCTGCCGTCTGGTATTCTCCAACGGCAAGCAACGTCTCAATATTCTTGTTCTCTTCCAACATCAGCTGCCAGATGCTATAACAATCCCAATCCACATTTCTTTTGTTGAAGATACGCTGTTCATAGTCCTTGTTCAGTGGTATCAGTGACTTGGCCTCTTTCTCTGCCTCCAGCATCTGTCGCTCTTTCTCCCGTCGTCTCCGTTCAGCTTCTCTTGCAGCGTGTTCTTCTTCGTCATTCATCTCTCGCTCGATCTTCAATGGCTCTCCCGTGAATTTCTTGCTTGGTGCCAACATCTGTATATTGTTCTGCACTCGTTTGAAGCCATCAAACCGTGACAGATGCGTAAAGATATATGTGAAGACCTCTTCTCGCTTCTCTTCGTTGTTCCATGCTGCCACACTATCTACCAATGCAGCAAAGCTCGCATAGATCAGTTTGCCGATACGTAGCTTGTAATCATTCAGATAGTCTCTAATGTCCTCCCTATATATCAGCAATGCCAGGTGCTCACACAGCCCCATGGCAATGGCATACGCAGCGTCAGGCCTCCCTTTCGCCAACACAGCCGGTATCGACTTCTTCTCCCAGCGCTCCAGCAGCCGCAGCATATACAAGAAATCCTCCTTGTTCTCAGGCCGAAACTCCACCTCCTGCTTGAAGTACTCAGCGTAAGCCTCCTCCAGATCCACCGTCAAGCCCTTCGGGATATAATCTATCTTCGGGCGCGCCATACAGCTTCTACGTCTGCGCACCTCGGCAGCTTCATCCAGTCTTTTCTGATGGGCAATACGTTCTTCTTTGTCTCTACGAACCTCCTCCAGCTCTTCTTGAAACTCTGCTGTCTGCATGGTCTCCGCACATAGCAACTTGTCTATCTGCTTTGACAGGTATTGACTCCATGCCTGATAATTACTTTCATCCACGCAATCAGGGCAGGGAATACCACTCATGCTCCATGTATTTTCTGACAGGTAGAAAATTATGCTATATCTTTTCTTTTTGCTCATATTCTAAATACTTCTCCACCAAACAGTCGTACCCAAACACAAACGTGTCTCCCTTTGCATCCCCATACAGAAAATCCTCGAAACTGGTAAATGAAGACTGAAACATCTGCCCATACAGCATATCGTAAAAAATAAAGTTCCCCACCGCAGTATCGCTCTGCGCTAATGCCGCCACTCGGAAGGGGTTGAAAGTTTATTTACTATTACTTATTCTGAAAGAATAATCATGACTTATTCTATAATAGTCAAAGCCAAACTGTTCTATTTGTGGACAACTTATCTGTGCTCCATTTTCGCCAGCCTCCTCCGCTTCCATCAGACGATTTCTGTTGAAAGCATTAACAGCATTGTTCTCTGTTCGTTTTATGAGGTATGACATTAAACACACCTTTCTTTTCTTGTTGTTTATATACGACGATATTGATGGCACCTCAGTTAAGGTTTCCAAGCTCTGATAGAGTTGAAGCTCAACCTTTTGATATTTTCCTTTTGGAAAAACAACAGTTCTTGTTCCATCTTTTTGGGTCTTTTCAATAGGACGAGATAGATTTTCTATTCCGCCTATAGAGCTTGTCACCTCGCACAATAGAATAATATTACAAGTGTCAGTATCTGTCAAGATAAAGTCACACCTGCGCTTACCATCAGAGATTTTGGTACCTGTATATCTGCCAATATATGTATCATAATTGACTACACTCAAGTTAAATGGATTCCCACAAAAAGACGCGTAACCCTCTTTGTAACCAACAACAAATTGTGTATTGTCCTCTGTAAGGTCAAATTCACTCAAACTTGTTGTGTTTTCATCACATATACATCTTCTTCCTACGCCATAAAACGCAGGAAGGTCATTTTCCAAGAGACTCTTCATTTTGCAATTGCTTTAATTCTTGGTATTTATCATATATGTTATTGATATCCTCTGAGAGTCTATCCGTGTTGACGTAGTGAATGTTTTTAACTTTCAAGTCAGCTACTCCTCCCGACAGAATCTGGTATACCGAAAGGTCATCATAGCCTACATGTGCACCGTCAATATCCGTCTTGCAGTCGTGAGCCTTCATCAACAGATTCAGAGAATTAATTATATATGGACTATGTGTAGCAAGTACCAATCCTATTTCACGGCTGTCGACCTTTGAATAAAACGCCAATCGTATTATTTCGTTCAACATCTGAATCTGAGATGTTGGGTCAAGACTCAATTCCGGATCCTCTATATGTATGTGTACATATTTTGGCATATCTGTAAGTTCCATTTCTGGGCGATACTGAGTGGTAAGGTTCTTTTCAAACAACAAGTCAATGATACTACGTTTTTGAGCCAACTTAAAGTCAAAAGCCTGGGCATAATAGTTCATCATGGCTATTAAAGGCGCAGTTGTCTGTATACCTGAAGACGCATGGCGAAGTTCAAACGAAGAGTAATTGCTACCCTTAGGCTTAAGTATAAACTTCTTTTGGTTGTTGCCTCCGCGTTCAACATTCATATCCAAACCGATATAGTTAAGATCAAAATGCTTTATTGCGTCAGTTGCATTGTCAAATTCGGTAAATGTTTCATTAAAGAAGAATCCCAAATAAGCGTTTTTAGCCAATGTGCCTTGACTTGATAGTGGAGCAATTGCACTTCTTGATTCTGCTACCCACACTTCTTTGAAGAAGCATAAGTCCTCGTTGGGTATTATAGCATTGTAAGACAGCTTGCCACCTGAATAACTTACAGAATACGAATTCCCGTTTATAGTAACAACATAATGAATGTATGTATCTGCAGTAACCAGTACACTCATATTATCACGCAGCAAATCCCTGAATCTAAAGTTTATAACATTCTCTTCTATATGCGAGTTATGGAAATAAGCTCTGATAGAAAGGCGTTTGAATATGTAGCGCATTAACACAAGAGCCTTCATAAGTGTACTCTTGCCACTTGCTGAATTTCCGACAAACACCGTTAGCGGTTTTATATCGATAACGCCAGTATCTTCAAGAGGCCCTAAGTTCTTTATATGTATTGTTTCGTGAATCATAACCTTAATTATTTAGCAGTAAACTTTAAAATACAAAGATAAACTTATTTCTTGAACTTTGCAAGAATGCAACCTCAAAAAAGCTATGATGATAGTAATAATATGGAGAAATAGAGTAAGCCGGTCCAATCCTTCAGGTTGTCCATAATGTCGGCCTTGCCACGCCCACACTTGTTGTGGGTGTTAACGAGGAAGACGGGGATTCCTGTTGTCACCGAGCGATACAGAATCAGATAATGTCCCACCATACAAGGGTTCTATCATTCCACAGGCAGCCTGGTGCCAGTCATCCATCGTGGCCGCAGCCATCGGGAAGCCATCCTGCGCCATCTTCTTTATCTGACGGTTGAACGGCTGATGAAGAACGTACTTCGCGTTTTCCATCTTGGCAACCAGCTCTGCCGTGGCATGGCTCTTCCAAAAGAGGCCCTCATAACAGTCAGCTTGTACTGTCGGTCCACTCGGATCATCCGTCAGCTTATATGAAGTTTCTGTTCGTTAGGTCAGATGTTTGCCGCTGACTTCCTTCAGATTTCATCTTGCGATGAACACCCTTGCCTTTGGCTATGTAATTCCCGCTATTAGGGCTTACTCGGGACTTGCACCCGTTAGACAATGCTCATGCCGAGCGTACATTAAAGGATTTCTCTTTGCCGTACGACATAGAGAAATCCTAATGACCGATTTGGGTTGAATGAATCAATTATAAAAATTTGGGAAAACGCCTTATTTATCAAGATACTCCACCACACAGTCAAACAAATCAGCATCCAAATCCATCTCATTTGAGAAGTAAAGTTGAAACTTAATTTTTGTACGGATAAGTGAGTTATTAACAGAATATAGATACTCTTTCAAAGCAATGAGTTCATTTACCATCCACTCATGCTTTAGCATCATCCAACGACATAACAAAGTACAACGTTCTCTCTTGCAAGAAACGTTTCTTTTGTTAACAATGTCAATATCAATGTGGTCGTCTTTTAACGAACAAAGACATCCTTCGCACGATTTCTGCTTCTCTCTCGACGTGAGATACTTAACATTGAGATACAACTTAACTATTAAAGTTTCTGTAATAGGACAACTGTCAAGTCTACTATTGTTATCATCCGAGGTTTCATAATCTGCGTCAAAAACAAGTTTATCTGTCACGAGATGCGAAATCCAGTGGAACTGTGAGGTTAACGACAAATTGTTTAAGTTCTGTCTCAACAAATGATAGTTGACACGATCGTTTGCCACATCAAACAAATCTGCAAGACGAATCAATATCATAAGATACTTCAAACTGACAATATCGTTCTTTGCCCTTGATTTCAGACCATATACGTCAATTACATCCCAACCATGACTTGCAGATACTTTAGCAACAAACGACAACAACGTTGGTTCCAGATATTTTAGTAAGGTATCAGATTTTGCCAAAACAAAGTCAGCGCTGTCTGACGGATGCATACTCCTTACCCTGTTTTCAAAATAGCCATATACTGCATCAAAGATGCTTATCAAAAATTTCCAAGAATCTTTTAAACGGGCATTCTTATAATCCTTTTCATCTACCTTCTTGAACTTCTCCACCTCATCCTGCATCTTCTGCATTTGCTCAGATATCAATGCCATTATTTCTGAATTTGAAGGACTGACCATATACATATCAGGATGTATCACCATACTAATGTCATGCAGATAGCATGATAAAAAGAGAATGTAATAGTCTATAGGCTTAAGCACAAAATAGTCTATTGTCTTAACTATATGTACAGATTGGTTGATAAGAGTCACCGCATGTTCTTCATTATGTAAGGTATATGAGTTCAAGAATTTTGAACCATTATACCACAATCCTTTAGTAATACGGTGAGTCTGCACCAAACCATCAACCCATTCAGGATCACGAACAGTGCTAACGAACGTGCCTATCACACTCAACAGAGCCATGTCTATACCCATTTGATTAGACACATCCCTACCATTAAGACTCTTGACAAATATCCGAAAATTATTCAAGTTGAACTGCCTGTTTCGCAAGCGTATTAGAATTCGCAATTCTGTATAGTGCAACTTCTTAGAGTTCGATTTTATAAAAGAACAGGCATCGGAACATAAAACGTGAATAGACTCAGAATAATAGGCATTCAGAATGCGACGCTGATATTCGGATGAGTTATTGAGTATGAATATCATATAGTTATCATCCCATAACCCTTTCTTTAGAACCTTATCAAATTCATATACAAGAAAATGAGAGAAATCATTGAATTGTCTTATTTGATGAAGTCCTTCTATACCTTTATACTCCTCCTTAACCCAACGTTTCAAAGAAAGATATGGGTCGGTTGAACAACTTTTCATTATAATGGAGTTCATTACGTCCTTCTGATAGTATAGAAATTCTGACCTTCTCTGATTTCTATCTTTTTTGCATTTTTTAAAAATTCTCTCTTCTATACACTTTACATTACCAGCTAATTCTTTTGCTATTGCCAGAGAAAAGTTTTCTATCAATAACCGATATTCAGATTGAAAGATTTCTTCTTCATTTGTTTCGAAAAAAGAGACCAAATCAATACCAGTTTTTGATTTAACAGAGAATCTTTTATCAAAATCACGGAGTAATGTTTCTGTGGAAGTCTCCTCTGCTTTCATATTTAACATTCTGACACGATAAAGATAGAATTTCTTGAATCGTTTCAACATCTTCAATCGAGAAGCGTCCTTCTCCTTTATCTCATCTGTGCCATCTTGCATTTCTTTGAGTTTTCTTATCTCTTTATCAACAACCTCGCTAATTGCCTTGCATTTTTTGTAGGATATAGTCTCGTCAATCTCATCCAAATTCCAAAACAAATTGGAAGCCATAGAAGTCTCTCTTGCAAGATTCTCAAAACCTCCTAAATGATTGTCTGCATTGTCTATATGGCAAAAAGAGCTTTTCCCTTCTTCATGAAAACGTATTGTATATTCTATCTGTGATTGGAAATCAATGTATTTTTGTGTCAAAAAGTCTGACAATTCTTTCGGAGCAGTACATTTTCCTTACAGAATTTTTCCATTTCATTATTCAAAGCACTTATCTTACTCTTAAAAGAATCACTTTCAAGTGAGGACTGGATGTAGATGACAGAATCGTCAACATAGAAATAAGCATCGCCTTTGAAGAAATCGTCTTTCATCAAACGTTTCTGCACCTCTATCATGCAGAGGTTACCAAAGAAGTATGACTGTGGCAGACCTTGCGGTATTCCACAATTCATATATTCCCCTTCCTTTACTTGATTGACGCTTTCTTTGTTATAGTATTCTGTCAACCATGGCTCTATATTGTTTTTGCTAACCTTAAAGTATAGCAACTTTGCAACTGCCATCTTTAAAGTTTCTTCATCTTCCTTTTTAAAAGTAGAGTCAAGTTTGCCTACAATATACGAATACAGGAATTGTGGCGACACAGATGGAAAGAAGTTCTTTATGTCGAGGCTTACCTCAGTCAAGAAACGATGATTCTTCTGATAGGTCCGGCAATGGTCTATCACATTCTGAGTGTACTCCTTATATTGTGTCTGCCAACGCTTGAACAGGTATTGAACGTCAGTACTTGGCAAGTTGCCATAGAAATTATGAGGTATAAGTTTTGAAAGATCCGAAAGATTGCGCTTTTCCTTGTCGTCATACATCAGGCAAATCAATATGCTTACCATGCTAATCATGTCAATCAAACGGGCTGTATGCATAGGACGGAATTTCAATCCATTGTCTTTGTCATAACTCTTCAACTTAAAATATACAGATACTTCAAACAATTCATCTTTGGATGATAATATCTCTGTAAGCCTTTTATTACACAGACAGATGACATCTTGTATCAATTTGTGATTGAATTTATCGCCCAAAGCATAGTATAGCTCCAAATCATTATTGGCAATGATTCTGCCTTCCAAACTGCATACGTTTTCATTCGTGTTGAGCAATCCTTTCTCAAACACATACGATTCCATACAATATATGGCACTAAATATATTGCTCCTTGAGAGTATTTGTTCCTTCAAACTCATATTGCCATTATTTATTGTTTTCATCTGCTTGCACGTTGTTATTTCTATTCCAATTAGTCAAATGGCTTAGAAAAGAATCCGTATTATCTGGTTTATCCAAACAAATCTTTATTGTCATCTGAATTGCATCACCAATCTTAGCAGATATATGATAACTTTTGTCTACATTAAAGAGATAATTTATATTCTCCCACTTGATTTCTATATGTGGCAAACAAGTTGCCTCAGCAAATGAAAGAACAAATATGTCTGCAAAAACAAATTCATTGGCGATAAATTCTGAGCGGTGCCTATACAATACATTAACCTTGTCAATCATGTCAATGATAAACTTGCAAGCACGATTCAGTTTTTTAGCATATTCATCCCATTGCTTACGCAAATAACTCCATGAATAATCAAACTGAGAACGTGAAGAAACAAAAAAGGTATAAGAAAACAACGAGTTGTCATTATTGAGCATATTCTCTATTACTGTTTTCTCCTCATAATCTTTTCCGCTTTCTACTTCTCGCGCTACTGAAATAATATAGCAAAATACCTTCAAATAATGTTGTACATCTCGAAGAATAAAATCTTCCGAATCTCTTTCTTTCACATATTGCGCAACAATATCTTTATAAAGTCTATCTACAGAATACTTCATTGCTCATGATTTTGATTAGTCCGCAAAATATATCTTGTAATACTCACTGTAGTCTTTTATTCCTTCAGGAAGTTTTTCTTCTGTCAAGAAAGAATTCCTGTTAATAAAGAAACATTGCAGTTTAACAAAAGCCTTATCTCCAGCTTCATCACTGTCGGGGACCATATGCAATTTATAGTCAGAAAGTAGCGACAAATCAAGCTGCGGAAGAATAGTCGCACTTGGAATTGCGACTGCTTTTTTCCCTGAACTAAGCAATGCCAAACAATCTGTTATTCCCTCGCTTATAAACAATTCCTCGTTTTTTCTAAGGGTGTTTAATATAGGCAAATTGAACAAGCGTGTTTTTTGTGAAGATACAAATTGAAAGCGTGGTGCTTCTTTATTTGTTCCTAAATAGCGAGATTGTAAACCTATCAATTCTTTTTTTTGGTTATAGTATGGAAACAGAAGGCATGGGGTGAAAAAACGAAAATACAACTTATCATTTACATTGGAGACAAGTCCACTGTCTTTAAGAATTTGGTCGTCGAATTTTGCCTTTAGCTTATTAACAATATCATAGCCATTATCTATTGAGACGATTTTCAAATCATTAATAACTTCTGGAGATAGTTTTCTTTCGTCAAACAAGAAATGACGAGCCGTATCTGTCAGCTCTCCAGTTTCTATCAAAAACAGCGCAACTTCTTTTACAAAAGGCTTCTCTTCATCTTTATGAAATTGTTTCAGCTGTATTTTCTTTTTTCGAGGTTTATATACTGGAATATTACTGTCTATTTCAATATTATATTCTTTGCATAACCACGAACATGCCTCAACAAAGCCACAATCCTCAGATTCTTTTACCAAATCAATTGCATTTCCACCTTTATTACAGACAAAGCAATACCAACTATTTCTGTTTGCACCTAAAAAAGCAAGACTTGGATGATGATCCTCATGCATAAAGCATAATGCCCGATGCCGCTTTACTGAAATATTAAGTTTCTGGGCAACATCTTCACATGAAAGAGCTTTCAAACGTGCCAATACATTTTCTGAAAAGTAAGCCATAATTGTATAAGATAAACAGTATTAATACAGATGCTTTTTACAGCTACCCATACAGGATACATTGTTCATAAACCACTCATAACCAAGGAATTGATCTACACTGTAATAAAACAGTCCCGTTGGGGCGCAGCGGTTGCAAGTAAGGTAATTAGTATGTTTATCCTCCATACAGATCCTCCATAAATCATACTATAAACTCTATCTCATTTGAAAGTTTACGTACACCTTCGCATTTGAGATTGGGCGTATTTATGCGAATGTCACAATCAATAACGAATATATTGCCTTGGGGCGACTTGATAAGATTCTCATCATGCATGTCACTAAGGTAAATACTCGGTGTGGCATAAGTCCAATTGCGAGGATTTATAAGTTTAAAACCAAGCGACTCTACATAATCACGTATCTCGTCATCAGAAAGTGCCGTACCATGTATAAACGGCTGTTGCACTATAATTTGAAAATCACCGTCAATAGTTCTACCAAAACCTAACACAGTTAGTCGCGTTTCTGGAAACAACGTATTATGAAGGGTTATCCGATCAAGTGCCAACACTGGAAGAATGTAATAATCAAGACCTATTCGTTTGATAATTGTATTCCCATTGTCATACACATGCGCTTCTCCACCTTCGGCAAGTTGTTCACCGAATGTTTGTTCAAAATCCTTGTCAACATCATCAACCCAACAGCCTATAGTTTTAGCCCATTGTTCTATAACTGCTGCTTGCGCCTCTGCTCGTTGACAATCTCTTTTGAAGCTGCCTTCTGGCGCAGTGAGTTGATTTGTTGGAGTTTCTGCTCCCGCGAGTATGGATGCAACAACATGGAAGCTACCTCCCGTTGCGCAGCCATGCTGTTCGCTTGGTGAGTAGCGTTTAAATAATAATTGCTTGTTGAAAAACTGTTCTGCATAATCTTCGAGTTTTATCATTCCATCTTTATCAAATCCATTGTTGATAATGGTTGATATTGATTTCCAAAATTCCTTATTGGTCATATCACTGCATTATATTGGTGACATAATATCATTTGGTGACAAAATTACTCATTTTATTTTGTATATGCAAATTTTCCGCCTAACTATTATCGTTTACAGTTGCTCATATAGGATGCAATGTGGTATGTATCACTTTACCCATGGGTGATTCTTGACAGTAAGCAGTCACTTTAGGACCGTTAAGTCAGAAAGTGAGCAATCTTTTATTATCTTTTAAGAAAAAGGTCAGTTCAACTTACTCCCAAACGGCAACTGTAGCTGGACGCCATTTATGAGCGAGGAGATCCGTCAGCTTGTCCTTTGCTATTTTTTTGATTCTACGGAACACGTCACAAAGTAAGTATTCGGTGAACATCGTATTGCATGATCTCAAATAAAGCAGTAACTTTGCACGGCTGCATTGTCATTGCTTTTTTGAGACAAGCATAGGAGGTTTTGCCCTCCACCAGCTCATGCCAATGGGGAGTACACCTTGATTTGACTAAAATTTTAATTCATGTTTATCATCCCTCGTCTTCCCAAAACTCAGGAAGAAGAGTATAAAGTTTATCATTGGGCGTCGTCTTTATATTTTTCAGCACATAAGAGCCAACGCTCCGGTTTTTTACCCAGTACCTTGCAGGCACCAAACAATGAGTACATCATCGCTGCCCGCCTGCAGGCATCCAAGTCTCGGCAGAACAAATAAGACTTCTTGCCCATCACCATGTCACGGATCAACCTTTCAGTATCCGTGTTGTCTATCGGCATCTCGGGGATAGACAGGTAATGGGTCAACTCATCATAGTTGCGAAGCAGGTAATTCAGTGCCCTAAAGATTAGGCTGTCCTTTGGCACGTCGAGAATCGTATTCGCCGCCCAGGCCCGGAAGGTTTCCCATATAGGACCCGCATGATCTTGCCTGAACCTGGTCTCTTCCTCGCCAGTCAACCCTTTCTCCTTGATCATCTCCTCCACGAGATAGGGGGCTTGGTAGAAGAGCAACGCTGTCTGGGACAACTGTGGGTTTTCCCTCAAGCACGCCATTGGGACAGACCAGTTTTAGATAAGGACTGCGGGAGGGGCGACCATTCGCAGCCACACGCATTTCTTTCGCCTCGCTGTCACCGACCACAACCTCGGCGAACTTTGGCTTGTTGTTGTTGAATGCTTTCTTGCCTTGTACCATAATTTGAACATTTTAAACTCACGGTGCAAAGGTGCGAAACTTTTTCTAGGCGCACAATACGGCTGTCACCGAATACTTACAATGGAAATATCACAATCCCATCTCCCCCATCACCTTCTCCACATCCTTCAGCGGCACATTCAGCATGCGCGAGACGTAGAGCGGTGTAATGACCTCCATGCTTCCCGACTGGCGTTCCATGCCAATCAGATACTCGATGTTCTTTTTGAGATCGCCGAGGCTGTTGGAGAAAGGCTCGGTAGTAGGCGAAGTCTGCTTCATGCCTTCCGCTTCTTTTGCCTTGAAAGCATCCAGCGTCTCGCTACTGTCCTCACCAAACCTTCCATCCTTCGCCTCGAAGATGACAGAAGGTTCCAAGACCTCTACCGTGTGCCACGCCCCTTGCGGCACCACACAACCGTAGCTACCAGCGGTGGGGTCAAGCAGGATGCGGTCCGTCTCGTTACCCTCATTGTCATAGACCACCTCCACCAGCTTCCCACACAAGAGGAAAACGTTCTCCGTGCTCTGCGGATGACGGTGGATTGGCACGACTGTCCCTGGCAACAACGCATTGAGCATACGCTGTGAATGATCCCTCTCAGACGTACGCAAGTCATAATTCTGGCGCAAGCGAGGATTCGCTTGAGCCTGTTCAAAAAGCCCATCAATCAACTCTTTATTTATTTCCATAACCATATATAATCAAATAAAGGGCACACGCCTCCCCATCCCGTAAAGGAAGGCGGAAGCAGAATGCCCCAACAACTCTAATAGCAATATCGCGTTAATATCTACGCAGCACCACTTGGAAAGCCTCAGCATACTTGCAGCCCCACTGACTGCCACGCATGGCCGCCAAGCCCGTGATATACTCCACACTGCGAGGATGAGGATACGGACGCATTACCCCACGATACATCGACAACGCCTTGCATTTCGCCTCCACACCGTCCTGACCTACCTCCACGTAGCAGTTCGGACGAAACAGATTCATGGCGTCGTTGATTGCCCACTCCGAGCACGAAGGCACCTCCATATACCAAAACTCCTTCACTGGCTTCACCATCGGCTGGCGCTGAAACAACCGTATTGCCTCCTGGCAAGCCATGGAAGTCTGCAAGTGATCATTATTGGTGTCAGCAGGATGATGCGTTATCACAATATCCGGCTCACTCTCCCGAATAGCACTTTCTATGAACTGCACCAGCTTCAAATGCGGCACAGTATTCATCTCGATATTCGGAAACGTCGCCTCATACTTCTTGCCCACGCCAACATAATTCGTCGCTGCATCCGTATCACCTTCCAACTCTGCATCCGAAGGACGGAAAGCACGTGCCTTCGCCTCTGTACACATGATTGCCACATCCACCTCGTCGCCTTCATGCGACCATTTCCACATCGATGCACCAGCCCCGAGAACCTCGTCGTCGGGGTGAGCCACTACTAACAAATATTTCATTATTATTTCTTTGTTTTTATCACATTAGTTCTTTACATCACACCGTCTTGGAATACCCCACCAACTTATCATGCATCCACTGCGGATACTTACCGCAAGCGGTGTAGAGGATGGCGATGACAGTCCAAACGATCAACTTGATGTCCCCAAAGAACGAAGCGTTCTTCACGTAATACACATCCAGTTTCAGTCGGATGGGCAACACCTTCTCGTTGTACTCCTTCTCATCAGGAAACTGATCCCCATAGATATAGTCCCACAGGCTCGACTGCGACGTCAACCCGCAAGGCACGGTGGCAGCGATGACATTCTCACCACCACGAGTTATATCCACCTGATCCACTGCAGCAGGGCGAGGCCCCACGATCGACATGGTTCCGTTCAGGATATTCATCAGCTGCGGCAACTCGTCGATCTTCAATCGACGCATAATCTTGCCCCACCAGAAGATTCGATCTTGGTCCGGACGCAACGAAGCCTCATTCGCGCCCCTTGCCACACGCATGGAGCGAAACTTCCACATCTTAAACTTCTTGTTGTCCTTCCCCACCCTGTTGGCAAAGTAGAACAAAGGTCCTGGGTCACTCAGTTCCGTCAAGACTATCGACAGAATCCATATCGGCGAAGTACCCACAATGCCAAGAAAGGCACAGACGAAATCAAAAACACGCTTTATTGCTTTATAAATCATGATTATAGCTATCTATTAAGAATACCCTTTGATCTTTCTCCAGACAAAATGACATGGTTTCCATATCGGAGCCCACAACACCTCGCTTGGAGCAAAGCCAAAGAACACAAAGTTTCTTTTCACATTATGCAAATACACATCAAGTTTGCTTTTGCGGTTCACTTGTTGGTTGCGCTGGTCAAACCGCCCAAAGTTTCCCGCCAGTTCAATCTCTTCCAACAGACGCTTGCCTGTTTTTTCATTCGGTTGACACAAGCAATATTCCGGCTCCAGTCCAAACACCTGCTGCTCAACATACATCACGGCCTCAGCAAACCTCGCCAAACCCAGATATTTCAAATCCTCAATCACTTGCCGCCGTTGCGCCCCGTCCAGCCTCCGAAGGATAAAATAGTAGTCCAGCAACTGACGCAGCCCTATTCCCTCATACAGCACATGGTGGAAGATGTGCATCAATGAATAGACAGCATTGAAGTCTGGCGTAGGATAGGCAAATCCAGCCGCCTCGTCATAATTGGCAAACTGTCTGTCCGCCCACTTCTTAAAAAAGAACTTATACCGGCGAAAAAGAAAAGGGCTATATGTAAAACTCGGTATAAAATGAATCTCAGTCAGCACATCCGCAAAAACCTCCACGTCCGCATGGTGGACAACAGTTTCTCCTACCCCCCATTTTGCTTTCAGCACCTTATAAATCTCATCCCTGTTTCCTTCCACCCACAGGTCAATGTCCCCACACTGGCGTCGCAACGGATTTGGATAAAGCCGAGCCACGCCCTGTCCTTTCAGCACACAACTGCGCAGGCCCAACTCCCTAAAGATATCCGTTATCTCTTTACATCTTACATCCAGCAGTCTATTCCTAGACTCCAGTGCCATCCCCTGAGCAATCCATTGTATCAAGAACTTTGGTTTGGTTTCACCCAACGCTACTACCTTCTCCACGCCCGTAAGCAAAACACCAACAAGCGACTGCCGCTGAGCCTCCTTATAAAGCAAAGCCCAATCCGCTTCCGTCAGTCGGCGAGAGAACCGATCACGTTTGCCCAAAGATATCAGTACGAGTTCTTGAAACAGCGTCATTACTTCATTCTCTTGTTGGCATCCGAAATCTCCAAACCTTTAAGCGACTCCTCAAAACTAACTATTTGGTAATCGAAGTCATACCTGCTCATCTCGGGCTCATAATAACTGTTTGCAAACATCTTTGGCAACTGGGGCAGGCAAAAAGAGCCGAGCCAAACAAATGGGTTAAACAAACTACTGATCCAAATCTTATGATGATATTTCTTGGCAAAATACCTCACGATCTCCACCGTATCAGCCAACTCGGCATTCTGCGGATAGAACGTGCCGCCCAATTCTCGGTCGATCACTTGCTTTACAAACTCTGCCAAATTGTCTATAAACAGCATGGAGCGCTTATTGTGCCATGCGGGGAATATAGGAGTTTTTGTAGCAAGCCATCCCAACCGCAAGAAGTTACCCTTCGAATTAGGCCCATATATCATGCAAGGACGCAAATTAGCCACTTTAAATGAGTTGCAAGCCAATTGATTCAACCCAATCTCTGCTTGCAGCTTACTGTCACCATAAAAGTCGTTCGGATTAGGCTTCGTGTCACGCGTAGTCACATCACCCTTCAATGATTTACTTGCATGATACACTATACGCGATGACATAAACACAAATTGCTTTACTCCGCATTCCTTGGCATGCTTCGCTATCTTAATAGTCAAATCACGATTCACCTTATAATACAAAGGAGCCATGTCCGGCTTAGGATCCACATGAGCTATGCCAGCCACATGAAAAACAACGTCGTACTGTGAGAAATCTGCCTGCTTCCAAACATCATTCAATGTATCAACCGTGTCCACCTTGTAACTATCAGGCTCACGCATCAACCACCGCTCTATAGAAGTACCCACAAAACTGTTGGCACCCGTTATCAATATTTTTTTCATTTTTCTTTCCTTGACATTTTGATCTTAAACCAATTGATGAACATCATTCCAATTACCGTAACCACAAGCGTGAGAAGGAAAGCTATAAAAGAATAATAGCTGTTTGCACTTACAGCCGAACTGCCACAATGCAAAACAATGCCCACAACCACACAAACAAAACCCTTGATCGGATTATGAATAGCCATAGCATTAAAGCTGTTTCTACCAAACCATTTTGTCCACTCCAGCAGTTTCACCCCATCCTTATTAATCTTTGTATCAGCCAAAAGAATGCAACCTATCAACCACATCAATGTTCCAGCAAGTCCACATCCGTAACTCACAAGCACATTTTTTCCCAGGTCAGCATGTCCAAAGGAAATGCTCCCATTGTATTGGCTACCCACATACACAACGCATGCGAACATAGCGGTCAACACGATAGATATTGTCTTGTGGCTATTGACAAGATTCATAATGCCTTGATGCGATTTAGCTTCGATGGCCCTATGTCCCGCAGCATAAAAAGGAATAGCAAGCATAGCCACTTCTATGTTCCAAGGCAACAGGGTCACATCAAAACTTTCAAGATTGTTTATAGCCCAATAGCTGATGGTGGCCAAGCCTATTGAAATCACCATTACCCACAGACCTTTCAAATCAGCCATGAAATAATATATTATTTCAACTACAAACAGACAGGTGACAAACCACAACGGCACATTGTGAAGAAGGAATCCTCCCGAACCTTGTGCTATGAAGGTCTCTGCCAAAGGCATCCAATAGCTATCCACATCAGCATGAGTGACATAAGAGAAAGCTGTCCATACAATCCATGCAAGAACCGAGAACACGATGTATGGCTTTATAAGCGAGTCGACTCTTTTCAACAAGAAAGACCTGAAATCAGGGTATCTTTTTTTGGAGAAGACCATGCCACTCAAAAAGAAAAACAATGGTATATGGAAAGCATAAACAAAAGCATTGCTCCAATCACCAAGCCTAATGTGGCCCCAAACTATCAAAAGCATACCAAAGGCCTTGGCAAAGTCTATATAGTCTAATCTCTTAGAGTCACTTCGGGGGGGGTAAAATTAGTTGCGTTCATCTTTGTTTCTTATTATTTTTACTCTATCCTTTTAATTTTGCTTTTCTAAAATCTGGATCAAGATATTTAACTACTCCTTGCAGACAACCTGCAATCATAGGCATGGGATCACCCCATGTGCCATCATGGTAACTAACGTCCTTACCAAAAAAAATAAACCAGCTTGGTTTAAACGAAAATCTTTGTGGACTCATCAAGAACCACATAACATCCAGTCCAAACCATCTCACCTGCTGAGCAGACTTATATTTCTTCATATCAAACACCTCAGCACCATTGCCAAGATATTCATCTACAAAAATCTTTGCAAAATTCACACCTGCCGCAAAGCTTGCCTGAAGACTTGAAGGTACACGAGGATTTATCTCAATAATTTTTAGCTCACGTGTTCGTTTGTCTTCCAGTATATCAAAATCCGCAAAACCATGCCAGTTCAATTTATCCAAACAACGTTCACATTGTTCTATCAAGAAAGGATGTTCCACTGTCTCACTATAACAGCTTGTACCTCCTTTCAGAGGGAAGAATCTGCGAATTTTAATAACTGTTGAAGCTGCTGTCTTTCCGTCATGTCTACGAAACAACATTACATTATAGTAATAGTCAGGTTGTTCTACATATTGTTGTAGCGCACAAGCTCCAAAGCTCTTAGCAATAGGTGGATATTTTTCTTCTAATTCCTCAAGACTTCCTACTTTTGTAATACCCTTCGCTCCTGCTGACAAATTAGGCTTTATCATAGCAGGGAATCCCACATATTCAGCTACAGCTTTTAGATTTTCCTTGAACTCCAAACTTTCTGCCTTCAACTTTATTGAAGGTAAAGCTCTTGTATGTGGATGCACAATGTCATACTTTTCACATACCTCCATAAGTTTCTGCTTGTCATTAGCCAATTCAAATGTAGTATATGTCTCCACAGCACATATTATTTTGTATTGCAGTTCCACCTTTTCTTTTTCACGGCTTAAGAAATAAGCAGATTCATCACCCATTGGAATAATCAAATCATACTTGTGCTGTTTCAGGTGATTATAGAAATAAGTCTTGAAAGCCTCTGCCTCCAGATGTACATTAGGTGACTTGTACTTATGATGTAGATATTTAGTAGCATAACCACTACTAACCTTTTGCGCACAAAGGGCTGTTAACTCATGACCAAGTTTGTTCAACTCACGAGCCATACACACCACTTGCACACCTTCGCCGTCAAGCAATAGTATTTTACTCATATCAAATATTCTGTTTGATTTACTTACCCATTACCTTTTTAATAAAAATATCATATTGTTCAGCCTTGCGCTTCCATGAAAAGTCTTGTTTCACGCGCTCAAGATTAGCATCTCCCTGCCACTTTAGTTCATCGTAATGAGTATAGAGATTATTTAGGACTTTTGTAATGTCATCAGGCTTCTCTTTCTCTACCCATATTCCACTCTCGCCAAGAGCTTCTCTGTTGGCAGGAATATCTGATGCTATACATACTTTTCCATAGCTCATAGCCTCCAATAGAGATATAGGAAGTCCCTCAATGGTAGAAGGAAGACAATATGCCCAAGCATTGCGCAATACCACATCCTTGTCGTCACCGAAGATAGCACCAGTAAAGATAACATTCTTACATTCCTTTGCCATCTGATGAAGTTCCTCCTCAAATGTTGAACCTGGAGCAGCACATCCACAAACCACAAGTTGTTTGTCCTTATAGTCGCTGTTCATAAATCCCTTAATCAGACAATCCGGATTTTTATCTTGCACAAGTCTTCCCATGAATACTACATAGTTGTTCGGCACAATACCAAAGCGCTCAAGCACATTACTCTTCTTTGCTTTTCCTGGTAGATTAACGGCTCCCGTGATAACCGTGCTATCTTTTCCGAAAGTATCTGTTAGATATTTTTGCTGTTCTGTAGAGCAAACAGTAATATTCTTATGCATACGACAGTATATATCAAAATACACCTTGGCAACCCAGCGCCAGAAAGGAGAGTATTTTGTACGCATAAATTCAAGACCATGCAGTTGCAACACAACCTTCTTGCCGAATATGCGTGCCCACATGGACGAAAAGAAAGCAGGACCACCACAATTGTAGTGAATCAGTTCAACCCCCTTTTGCTTAAATATCGCATTAAAGGTAGATTTCACGCCAAGTCCCATTTTATTGTAGACCGCACTTTTTGTAGACTTCTGATGAAACACCTTGAAGCCGTTCACCATTTCTTCTCCGTTATGGTCACTCTCCTGATAGACAATGATTTCATGCCCCATGCCTACAAGTTCAGTAGCCAAATTGTACATAAAGGTAGCGATACCGTCGGGATGATGAAATGTACGGCCACCAATAAAAGCAATCTTCATATTTTTGTTTTTAGTATTTCGTAGTAATTATCCCTGAATTTTTCAGGTGAGAAGTTATATAGATTCTCATGTCCCTTCTGTCCCATAAGCACACGAGTTTGGTATGATGAAAGAAGTATCGAAAGTCCCTTTACCAGCCTGTCAACATCACCAATAGGAGTAAGATAACCGCTCTTATCTTCTTCTACCAGCACATAATTGTCGCCCACATTTGTCGCCACTACAGGTATGCTCCAGTTCATAGCTTCCATAATGCTGTTGCTTGTACCTTCAAATAAGCTTGTCGAGAGGTAGATATCTGCAGATTTTAGTATTTCCTGAACATTATTTGGAGCTATAAGAATTTGGGTATAGTCAGTCAGTCCATATTCCTTAACCCATGTTCTAATCTGAGCTTCCAAATGTCCATGACCAATAATTGTAAATACAAAGTCTTGTCTTGTCTTTCTCAGTTCTGCAATTGTCTTAATGGCTGTCAGATAATCCTTTTGAGGTTCAAAGCGTCCGACTGTTATAATTGTTTTTATCTGTTTGTCTTCATGCACTATTGTATCACTTATGTCAGGGAAGCAGTTGTGTATTACAATGGTTTTCTTTTTACAGAAACCATGTTTCTCAAAGTAATCAGCCCCCGACTGACAATTATATATAGTATAATCTGCGAAGAAATTATGTGCAAACCACTCCATAATTGTTTTTACTGGAGCCAAACGTGAATTGCGAATTCCATTGAAAACGGTGTTCACACCTGCAAGTTTCTCCACTATAGCTCCTGTTACGTCACATGCAGTCAAGTAGTTGAACGCCACTTCTATATGCAGTTGTTTCAACAATCGGTAGTATTCCCTCCACTTGCCAATCCGTTTTCCTGAGAGATAATGAATATGTACATGAGCATCCTCCAGAAACTTCTTTACTGTCATTGAGAGATTTTTCTTTCCCCACAATGATATAAAGTGTACGTCATGTTCCTGACTGAGGGTTGCAGCCAAAAGAGCAGCCTGTTTCTCTGCTCCTCCTGGTTTAATTGTTGGTATAAGAATCGCTATTTTCATCTTGCTCTATCTTTTATATATCGGGCTGGATTACCTGCCCAAACCTGATATGGTGGAATGTTTTTGGTTACCACACTTCCAGCTCCAACAATAGCACCTTCGCCAATAGTTACAGAACTACAAATGCAAACATTCACACCTATAAAAACATCGTTTTCAATATGCACCTCACCTTTTCGGAAATGAACTCCCGGCTGGATGGGGTCAAGATAATGTGTTAATATTTTTGTGCCAGCTGTTATACGCACTCCTTTGCCTATATAGATTTTGTCAGGATATACAGTATCAATCCCAACACCACCATATATCATAGAACGCCCTTTGATATTTACCCCCCCAGTTTTAATAATTTAGCCCTATGCTGAGGCAGCATAGGCAAACATGTCAGAGCAATCCAAAACTTCCTCCACATACGCTTGGGAGGATATACTTCAAGGAAATACTTTATCGTCATAATGTTTTAATACTATATCATGTGATTCTTAAACTTATATTTTTCACCGTTTTTACGAATACCCTCTAACCACCTAAATCTTGGAACAAATACCAACTTCAAACAGAGTCAATAGATGAGTCTATTACAGGAATAAACTCATCTATCCTATTTCTTACCTGTTTTGATATTCCACAATTCGATGATCCAGAATTTCTCCTTTTTCAAAATTATGAGCTTTTGATAAAACCTGACACGAATTGGCTTTATCTTCTATGATAAAGTCAATATACTTACAAAACTCATCGCTCAAAGTCTCACTAGTTGTTTTCCAAAAAAGAGTTGGCGTATGATCGACCACATAATGCATCACTCCATCAACGATATAGGTTGGCTCGTCAATTGTCGTAGGAACACTTGTCTCAATACCCCCATTTCTGTCACAGGAAACATCAATAATCAAAGAACCACTCTTCATCCGTTTAAGATCTTCTCGATATACAATATGGTCCCTCCGCGAAGTATCCCAAAGGATAGCATTTACGATCACATCATACTCACCCAATTCCTTTTTAAACAACTCCTCTGTCTTCCTGTCATACTGAATTACTTCTGCTCCCATATAATTCAACATTTTTATTGCGCCCCGCGCAATATTACCTCTACCCAAAACCGCAGCTTTAGTGCGGAAAGGAGAAGTTCCATGACACATATAAGCATGGAGTACTGCTGCTTCACCAGCAATTTCATTGTTGCGCCAGAAAGAATGTCGACCACAATCATACATATCTTCCCAGGCATAAGATGTGAGCTGATGCTTGATTATTTTATCGGTAATATCGCGATTCTGAACAGCATGCACCCAGCCGAATATTGTTTGGTTTTCCAATAATCCAAGATACTCTGCATCTCCAATTTTAGGATCACAAACCACATCACATTTTAGCACTTCTTCTCGAGTAGCAACCTTACACCCTTTCGAAGTGTAATCTTCATCTTTAAAGCCCAACACTTCTCCATACCCCTTTTCTATGGTAATAAACTCTGGGTGCTTAATACGAACAATATGTCCAGGCACTAAAGCACGACGCTTCTCATTCTCTTTACGTGATACAACTAATCCAATTGTCTTCATTTTAATGGATTTTTTTGACCCTGCTGCAGAATTATATAGTGCAAATTATATTCTGCTTACAGGTTAATATTTATAACAATTAAGATATCGCTAAACGGTACGCGCACTAACTTTGTTAATTAACTTAACAAACATACCGATTCATTCTTTCTAATGGTCTAATGTAGAGACAACTGCCACGGATAGGCCTCCAGCTCTAACAGTCCCTCTCAATATAAATCAAGGCAATACAACATGAAAACTTTATGTATAGAAATCGACTCCATATCCATCATTCACAAAAGCATTGCCCTTGTCTCATTATTTATTAGGCAAGACTATTTTTTCTCCAAACAACAATTCTGTTTCTTGCAGGATATTCGGATCAAAACCACTTGCAGGGAAGAATGTTGTTTCCCCGAAATACGGACGCCCATTAATGTAGTAGAGATCTACACGTAAGAAAGGAATTCCCTCTGATAGTTTTCCTGCAATTTCAAACATCTCATCCATACAATCAGGCTTAGGAAGTTTGAAATTCGGACTTGTTTCCTTACCACGCTTATTGAGTGGGAGTAAATTCCAAGCTTGATCAAAGAAATAAAACTTAGTCTCACCTGTCTGACGTTCGCAACAAACCATCACATTATCGGCCTCACCATTAAAACATGTAAATTTATAGTCTGCCAACCCACCCTTGTTGAACTCACTATCATCCTCCATGTAAGCTTCTGCAAAAATTTTGGGCTTAACATCCTTATAAGGCCATTCTCTATACATTTTATAAATACTTCCTTTAAGCGAGAGCCTCAACTTCTTTTTCGCCCGCTCTTTGTTTAGCAATGATTTATTTTTACAAACAATCACACCCATATTACCACCACCATTATTGGTTTTAAGCACAAACTGGTTCGGTAATTTCTCAAAATCAATCTCATCAAAATCATCCCACACCCCCAAGGTTGGTATAATGTATTTTTCACCTATAATCCTTGCCGCATAATCTTTGGCGGTAATCTTATCAACCATTTCCGTATAACGTTTCTGGCGATTATATACCTTTAGCCATTGCAATTTTTCCTGATATAATTTAGGCTGTTTCCAGTTAATCCACTTTCCCATCAAAATTCTGTACCTAAGTGACAAATACAACTTATCTGGAAGAAATCCCAAAAAATATTTCACCAAGCAATCGCAAAACTGTGCTCTATTAAACAGCAGATAATTTAAACTTTTCAAAATCAACTTCATAGTTAATAATCTTACCCGTTGGCAAAATAAGATAGCGCGCTACCGAAGTGCCAGTTGGGTTATTGTTAAAAATCATACATTTCAAAACGGAAAGGGCGCAATCTTTGTCTATGACTTAACAAACTAACCATTCATTATTATGGCATCGTTGTATATAGCCACAAAACAGGGCGTTAGTTGGCTATCCCTCAACGCCTATATATTATTCAAACCGTTTTAACTCTTGCATTGTCAAATCATAATGTGACTCACACGAAATACGGCTTTTAATAGTTAGCATGCGCTTTGACGAGAGAAACGACGGAAGCAAACCTCTTATAAAAGCAGCCAAAAGTAAGCGATTTGTCCATGGGGTGAATGACGACAAGATAAACTTTCTCATTCTTATAGAATAGGAATCCAGAGAATTATTCAGTTTTTGAGGCGAAGCAATGATTCTATTCAACTTGCTTATTTTATCGTTAAAGGACCTTCTTTGTTTCTCATTCATAGGACAAACAGTTGGATTTTCATTACACTGCGTATATGGATGTAAATCAAACGATATTTCCTCGCCAAAATTAATTTGAACCATATATCCTTCATTCCAAATGCAATGTCTGCTGCCAGGATTGTCAAAAAGAAAATTTCCAAGACCATAAACAATAGGTTTACTATTATACACTTCATAACCGCTGTAACAATGCTGATGATGATTAACAACGGCGTCAGCTCCAGCATCGATGAAGAAATGATAGTTTTCTACCATTCTAGGTGTTGGCAACTGATACTGTTCAATACCGCCATGCACGATAACTAAAACAAAATCCGCATTTCTGCGCGCTTCTTTAATTTTATAAAACTGTCGAATGGGACGAAGAGGATTTGCGCCAGGAGTATGGTCTGTGGCTATACTAAACTCATTTTCACAACAGTTTATAATAGCCAATTTCTCCCCTTCTGATTCCATATAAAGTATGTTTCCGGCATCATTAAGATCAGCTCCTACGCCAACAGCAAACACACCTTTTTGTTCAAGTAGGTTCTTTGTTTCTATACAACATGAGTCTCCTTGGTCAAGAATATGATTGTTTGCAAGTGTACACACATTAAATCCTGCATATTTTATAGCATCTACTGCATGTACAGTTCCTTTTAGCGTTGGCCCGATCTTTTTTATTGGTTTACCTTTCTCAATAACGATGGGGAATTCAAAGTTTACAATCTTTACATCACTTTCATTCACAATAGGTTTTATAGCATCAAACATGCTACCAAACTCTTGATTCTCTATTTTTTCTATTGTACGGAATCGTTGACAGAAATCACCCGCAATCAGTACTTTCATATTATCGAATGGCTTTAATTATTTTTTTTGTTTCGTTCAGGTAATTGAATTCTCTCATTGCAACCTGTGCTCCTGCTTTACCAATTTCAGCAGACTCCACAGGGTGCTCTAATGCCCAAATAAGCTTAGATGAGAAATCTTGAGGGTTACGCTCTTCCGCAAGAAGAGCTGACTCGCCATCTTTTAAGAAGCAAGGAATGTCTCCGACTTTAGTCACAACTACAGGATTCTCTGTCAAAAGATATTCTCCAAGCTTTGTTGGGAATCCGCACTGAGCTTGCAAAGAGTCTGGACGGTCGAGTGCAAGTACTGTCGCATTTTTCAGCATTTGCGGCATGTCTGCAGCAGAGATAATACCAGTAAAAACAACTGAATCTTTCAAACCAAGAATTTCTATCAACTTTAGATTACCCGAAACGTCTTTCGGATCAGGAGTTTTTCCTATAATATAAAGCTTTACTTCAGGATGAACCTTATGCACAATAGCAAAAGACTTTACCAACTCATCGACACCATCCTTATTGTTAGAAGCCGTACCACAATATGCAATATATTTTTCGGAAGGTTCTTTCCTGAGATTAATAAACCTATTGCTATCAACAGTCATGTTTACTATCTCTATTTTTTCTTTGGACAATCCAAGAGAAGAAAAATACTCTTTGAGAGCAGTTGAGATAACAAACATACCATCTAAATCCTTAACTCGATCCTTGTACTCCTTTACATTAAAGCCTTTAGTTGTGTAAATATCAGGATGTTCAGTCCTCTCATGATATAGTTTTATGCCCTTTTTCTTTATCAAATTAAAGAACACTCGACCCACAGTTAAGAGAATGACCTTATCACCTGCATTAAGCCCCTTGGCAAACTTCCACCCCCAATAAAAACCAGCTAGTTTTTTAAGAACTCTATTCTTGGTTTTTAACCTATCCCACATATAGTTGAAGCGGATATTGGGTAAAACCTCGGTAGCCTTACTAAAAATAGAATCTGATTCCAAGAAGACAACCTCGACTTTGAGACCTAATTCTGAAAACCCTTTCAAAAAACTTAGTAGTCTATTTGTCGGAGCCGTATTAGGATTGTAAGAATTGCACACTATATATATCTTATTCATACGTATAATAGTTACAAAAATGTTATTAACGATAACCAAAACTGTCTGACCAATTCTATTATCAAGACCGTCTTAGATCCTCAACAAGTTTTTTGGCTACCACATCAAAACTGAGCGTTTTAAGAAACTGATCAATTGAAGATTGAAAATACTCTACCCCTATATCTTTTGCTTTTTTCATTGTAGCTGCATAAGATTCAACACTTCCCGCTTCATACATAAGACCGATATTATACTTCTCAATATAATATTTATATGGGTTATAGTTTGGGCAGATAATCGGACGATGATTAATGAGAGCCTCTGTCATCGTACCATTCGTTATACATGAAGGACCTTGCTCGTCGGCAAACACCACGAAGTGGGACTCAGAAAAGTGTTTATTAAAATCACCATACTCCAAAAACGCATTTTGCCTAATGATACGTTTGTCATTAGATATAGCAGACTGGATTTTCTTTTCATATTCATCTTGCGCACGCCCTATAAGTTTAAGGGTCGCACCATCCATATTTGCCAATCGGAACGCTTCTATTGTGAAAGGAACATGCTTGGATTGACGTAATTGCCCTATTACGAGAAATGAAAGAGTTTTATCCAATGCTTGAAGACATGCCTCAGAATTCTTTTCAACAACTCGTTCTTCGCGAATAATCATTCTGTTGCGTGGAACACCCAATCGTTCATGCTCATCCATGATTATTTGGTTACTAACGAACAAGCGTTGGCAAGGGTTAGTAATAAACCTTTTACGTTCTTCAAGAACATGTAATCCAAAAAGTGGGGAAGGTATCATTTTTCGAATCGAAAAATGGAATCTCTCACTTCTCAAGCCCCACCAATAACAAGGTTTTTGTATATCGAAAAGAACTGTCGACATACCATTGTGGTATGAACCACAATAGAAGTTGTTAGCCTTGTCTATAATAAAGGACTTGACCTCCTGCATATAACGACGCTGCTGTCTCCTAAACAAAGAGGATTTGATGATTGTCTCAAAAACAGAATGCTTTCTTAGCATCCAGGAATCATCCGGAACGGAAGCCTTAGAAGCCCAATGTAGCACAGGTATACCTTCTATATCACTATCTTTGTCCTCATGATAGATATCAAAAATAGCGACCTTAAAGCCTTGGCTTTTAAGCATTTTGGCTATGATTAAAACATCAAGCTTATGATGTTGCGCCAAATGATAGCTCTCGAAAAGAAGAAAATCAAGCATACAAATTTACAACAATCCAGAAATATCTGCCAATAATTGAAAAACATCTTCAATCTTATAAACACAACAACGGTATTTAAGCCATGTGTAGCGACCACTCTGCGTAGTATTTACTACACATATTTATTGGACACATAATCCCATTTTAACATATACTTATTCCGCCAAAACATCCTTGGAAACTTAAAAAAAACGACACACATAATCTTTTGTCTAACTACATCAATTACATTTTTTTTAAAACAAAATGTATCTAGTTCTTTTTGATATGCTTCATAATTTGCCGACAGTTGCTTCCCATGTCTTCGAAAGCCACTAAGTATAGCTCTCACTACATAATGTTCTGCAAAAGAGGAAAAGCAGAACCACATATAATAGTCCCCAGCCAATCTAAAGGATTTAAACCTTTCCCAATCAATTGAGTTATGTAACTCGCTCCTCCAAAATGTTACTTCCTGCTGTATTGGAAAATACCGTTTTTTAATCTGTTTTGAAGACTGAGGGATCTGCATAAAAGCATTAACAATTGTAGAATGAGTGTTATATAGAGTTTGCATTCCACTCAACCACTTGATTTCAGGTCTTTCAGTCATAATATTCACAACAGTCTGAATGGCAGTTGGCTGATAGAAATCATCTGAATTTATATAAGCGCAAATCTCGCCAGTAGCATGACTAAAACCTTTTGCAATACCATCGTACATACCATTGTCTTTTTCGCTTATCCAATAAGCCAAGCGATCTTCGTATTTTTTTATAATGTCAACCGATTTATCCGTTGACCCCCCATCAATGATAATATACTCTATATTATCATAAGATTGATTTAGTACGCTTAAAATAGTCTCTTCAAGATACTCTTCCCCATTAAAAACCGAGGTAATTATACTAACTTTTGGATGTTTCATTTTTAATTTGATATTTACAAGTCAATATTATGTATATCATAGAATAAAGAACAAATCCATACAATAGACTTTGATGGAATGGTCTATGAAAGAATCCACATAGTATCACAATCATACATTTAAAAAGCGCCCTATTATGCCATAACCCATGGAACAAAAGCCAGATAAAAGGAAATAGCACGAATGGCGTACCTATAATGCCATATAATACTAATGGTTCGTAGATATTGTCCGTATATAAAGCTAAATCTGTCGTTTTATCCGTTCCACGCCAAGGATGCCGCTGAAATTCCTCCAAAGCATTTTCCGTAAGTGTAGAGCGACTGGAAATAGCGATTGTCTTTTCTTTAGTTGAAGACTCAAACGATTCGACAATTCGACCAATTGAATTATCATATATATAATTATAATCTCCTCCTTTTGTCATATCTGCAACAAAAACAATAGAGACCAAAGACAAAATCATTAGGAACTTGTTTAAAGATTTTTGTTGTGTAAAATAAAATAGCGCTACATAGATTAATAGCTGAACGTAATAGCCCATTGAGAATGTAAACAACAGGCAAACCATTAAGATATATTCAAGCTTCTTATTATGTATAAATAATTTATTAAAAATAAGAGCAAACATTCCCCAATATCCCATTGCTCCTCTCTCATCAAAAAAGCCAGCATAACAAAACGCATTAGAGGCATCAGACAAATCAATCTTATTGAAGGTAAATAGGTAATTATTTATATTGCGTCCATCAGCTCTATCCGGTAGACTAAATAATGGAGAGTAATGGAAAAAAGTAACCAACACCCAAGTAAAAACACCCAAGATAGCCATCCACATAATCCATTTATTATATTTTTTGTAAAACTCAAGGATTCCAATGGTAGAGTCTATCCACACTATAAGTAGAACAGGAAGCGCCATCACCATAAATGAGGCTAAGTAAGAATTAATGTTTAAGTCATGATGGCTATTATAAAGTGCAAAACCTATAAATTGAACCATAAAGATTCCCAGCATTTTAAGCGGGAGAACTTTTTTCCTATTTGAAAAGACAACTAGAATAAATACCAAAGCAAAAAAAAGAGCCTGGCTATTTAAAAAATTATCTGGCAGAAACCAATAGAAATATATTGAATAAAACTCATAAGGGTAGTAGCAAAGCAATATTAACAAAGCAAACAAAAAAACTGACCACCCCCTTGATTTGCGTTTAACTTCTATCATGATTTTTTATTTTAATATTTTGAAGTTCAACATGAACCTGCATTATTTTGTCATAAGAATTATTATCTACAATTTGCTTTCTAGCATTCATAGAATAAACCGAGTATTTATGATCATCAGAAAACAAATCCTCTAAACACTGCAGCAAATATTTAGCTTTTTTTTCTTTAGCCAACAAACCGCTTTTACCATTTTTGATTAAATCTGGAATTCCTCCGGTATTAAAGCCCACACAGGGTTTTCCGCAAGCCATGGACTCCAACACAACATTGGGATAGTTTTCGGCAACGGAAGGAATTATGAAAGTATCACAGGCATTATACGCAAGCGTTAGCGACAAATTATCATTAAGATAACCAGTCTCGACTATTCGCAAATCCAAATCTTTAACAAAATCCGAAGGTGCGTGACCTATTATAAGTCCCTCATATTTTTTGGGGTCCAACATCTTTAAACTATCATGCGCAAAGCGAGTTCCCTTATAGACACTTCCCATAGACGCAGCTCCAAATAAAACTGTTTTTTTAGAATGGTCTAATCCAAATAGTTTCTTTGCATCTATTCCAATTGGTTTAAAAACGCTCACATTTAAAACATTAGGAACAACAAAAACATCATGACCCTTGCACAGAGAGCTGTTTTTGGCACAATTTGCCAACCAATTACTAGGAGCTATGAATGACAAATTGTCGTATTTATTCCATCTTCTGATTTTCTTTCTTAATAAAGATGAAGAAATAGATTTACAGACATCGTTCTTTATCAACGGGCAATCACGACAGTCGCTCATAAAACCCTCACAACCCAACGCATGGTGACATCCTCCTGTTATTGGAAACATATCATGCATATACCAAAAGACAGGTTTGCCTAGTTTAAGCAAATCTTCAACTCCATTAAGGGACAACGCATTGCCATTTACCCAGTGCAAGAAGATTACATCTGCATCTTGAACATTACGGTCTTTGCTAAAATCAAACCCATGCTTCATTAAACTGAAAGTGCCTATAGGATCTATTTTTGCTTGCAATTTAGCTGCCTGGATGTCCCATAAGTCGATCAAGACTTTTTTTATTCCTTGATGTACCTTTTTTACAAAAGGTAACCGTGAGGATTTAGCTATCACTAACATTGTAACCTCATGCCCAGCCTGTATCATTGCTTCGCAATGTCTGGCACAAGCTATAGCAGCACCGCCACCAGAATCAAACGCATTTATATGAACTATTTTCATTATATTCTTTTACCTCAAACAAAATCTAAACACCCCTTTGAGGACATGCCCTGGAGCTATCAATTGAAACCCATCGTACCCATAAGAACTTCGACCATGAGCACCTGACCGCATTGGAAATACCATTTGGAAAATTGTGGACAAGCAGGCCGTATATTTGAAACTCATCAATTCATTCTTTTCCAAAATAATTGCAAACACTGAATTGGAGCAATAACAATTCCATTGAAATTTGCAACTATACTTGCTATTAAAACAGAGTAAAAACCGACTCCATAACCTTTTAGTAGGAAAAACACTAACAAAAATACAAATGGAGAAATTATTGATGTTATTGTTTGTGTTTTTAAGACTCCACATCCGTTCAAAACAATTACAAAAACACTTGCAAAGATTTGCACAAAATAGTACACAAGCAACCAAAATGACAACCCCTTTGAAACCATAACAGTATCATGCAACCACAACTTAAAGAAAAGTGGAGAAACAAAGAACATTAGGATTCCTAAAGAAAGGAATACTAATGTCAGTTTTAAATATTTTTTCAACGCATTTCTTATCCAAATAAAATCCTCACGTACAAATGCATCAGTTGTTGCCACCCATAATGGAGTTATTATTATATTCCACACCATAAAAAGCATACTAAAATACTTTTGGGCAACATTGTATTCTGTAACATCTGACGGACCATAATACCTCATTATAAGAAAGTTTGTAAGCTGGAACTGAATTAAGACCGCAATCTGTATTATAAAAAATTTTATGCCCAAATTCATTAAAGTAGGGACTAATGAAAAATTGATATATTTTATATTTGGAGCTATTTTTTTATACCTCCCAGAAAACAGCACAACATTGAACAAGAAAAGGATCAACAGAGGTGCGAATGTAGAGGCTAAACATAAATAAACAAGATTTCCTTTAGTTGTTAGTGTCAACAAGTATATTATTATGATTGAGAATAGTTGCGTACACAATATGCGAAAAGAGGAGTCAGCTGGCTTTTGATCGGCCAACAATATTACATTTAATGTGGACAGTATAAATTGTATACAAAAGTATGATATCGTAATACAAACTGTTAATCTTAGTCCGCGCACGCTTCCGCTTGAAATATTTAAAATAGAGTCTAAATCTATAAACTGTACTACAAATAAAAGTACAACCATAATAGGTATAAAAATCAATATAAGTACAGCATAAGTCGTACTAACCAATCTTTTACCTAATTCAAAATCATTTTTTGCAAATGCAGCAGCAAGATTATTCTTCAAGCCATTATTTATCCCAATATCAAAGTAAGACATCCATGAAATCATAGAACTAATTGTTAACCACAGCCCGTAGGTCTCATTATTAACATATCCCAATGTGAGAGGTACAGTAAACATGCCAAGAAAGATACTACACCCTTTTATCAAAAGCATATATAACACATTTCTCTTCATGGCAATAGTTCGAGCATTTCCATTAGCGAAAAATGTCTTTGAATATTCCAATATTTTCATTGCTCAATGTAAAATTTAAATACAAAAAATCTAAAAGATAGGGAATTAAACTATCGATCATTAAAAGAGTACTATGGATTACGCATCATTCAAACCTTTTTCCTACTAGTAGCGCTACCACCCAAAATGATCAAACTTACTATTCTTTCACTTAGAACAAACGCCTTTTTTTAATTTGCTTTTACTAAATCCAAACAAATTGCTATCGGAAACAGGTCATCGTAGTCCATCTAGCAGATTTCACGGCCTTGAGAAAGCCTTGAAAAACTACTGCTCTCCTGTATCGGAGTTAATTGAATTCGCTTTAGTCTTTTCTTCAAAGCCCAATGTTCAAAAACAAAATCGTCAATGCGTTTTGCGTCTTCTGCGGAATACCAACTAACTTCCCATTTAGCCTCGGAAGAAGTATGCTTAAAGAGCCAATCCAGATAGTCTATATCAACAGGTGAAAATGAAAGACCATATATATGAACTATCTTGACTTCCATGAGGCGTTCGAAGAACTCCGAGTTTTTGAAAATATACACGTAAGGGTTTTTATAGTACTTCTCCAAAGCTTCACATACCTTTCCTTCATCAAACGTACGACCATCTCCTACCGCAATAGTATTGTGTCCAAAAACAAGGTCTTCAGAGCTTTGTGCACAACCATGAATATATAAAATTCGTTCTTTAGGAATTTCATACAACAATTCTAATGTCCTAGTATAATTGAAGTTCAGAAAAATAGAGTTGTCTTTCTCCAACTGTAAATATTTAGGGTTGCATATTGAAGTCATGGATTTTACCCATTGTTTCATACAATAATGAACCACATCAAACAGCCCCGAGAGCCTATTAGCACAAGGTGATATTTCTATTAACGATGGCGAAGAACGATCTTCCTTTTCCCGTTTTTCTTCAATTTCCTTCAATATAGTTTCCATTGACTTAGCTGGAGGAGTATTATTTTTAATGTATTTGGGAATGTCCAACTTTCCCAAAGATACTTCAAAATCATTCCACCATTCAATATCGGGCAAACCGTAGGCTGACTCTAATGCCTCATAGACAAAAGCATAATTAAACTTCAGCCATTTTCTAAAATCGCTATATCGAGTATTTAGACCTGAGAAGATATCAAATCCATTACCGATTACATACAAATGTTCTACCATTACTGACTAAGGTTCTTTTTCGCCTCACAGTGACCGATCATAAAGTCCGCTAGTTTTGGCTTGCTCTTGTTGAATGCTTTCTTACCTTGTACCATAATCTGAATAATTTAAATTCATGACACATAGTTCGAAACCTTTTTACTAAATGCACTATACGACTTTCACCGACCACTTACAATACATTCTTCTATCCTGGGTTTCCAAATGTTGTTCGAAAGTTCGAGATCTCCATCATACAAGCATTGCAATATAAAAGGACATCCGGCAAGGCATAGACCGATGCCTTACAAAGCTTTGATGCCCCCCTTAATGGACTTACCCTTGTATACTGCCTTCATTAAAACTACCAGGATACATTTTGTGGTACAAACTGGTTATATAATGGATTTCATCCTTTGTATATGCAAATGGCAAATGATCGACAAACGTACATCCAGTATTCTCCATCCGCTGTCGAGCATTTTCTAAAGTATCTGCAAACTCCTTGTTTAATTCATAAGCCTTTTTTAATCCGTTCAAACTATATATCTTATATTTCTTCATTACACGAACTTTTTCCGCCATAGGATCGAATGGGAAAAGCATTTGTCCCCCTTTCGTAATTTCCCATATACGTAACGAGCTCTCTGGATTATGCCAAAAAGTGAAATGTGCTATATTGAAATCTGAATGCTGCTCCATAACCATAGCGTAAGCTCGTTGCTCACCAGGTCGTCTCAGCGCTTCTTGTCCTATAGGCCATATCCTATGTTTCTTAGAGATGTTTAACATATCTCCAGTTGGAGAGAAATAGATAACACCTTTCGACACAGTATGCAGAATTGGATAATAACTATCAGAAACAGCATCATACCCCGTAGTCGCAAAGAAAGCCGCAACCAATGGACTATTCGTCATGTCCATCATATTAGTAGCAATTCCGTAATGTTGTGCCAACGCTTCGAAATTAACCAACAATCCAGCTCGCTCCAAGTCTTTTATCTGCGGATTCTCTTGCAAAATAGCCTTAAAATCACTCATCTGAATCAGCCGTTCAAAGGACTGTTCCATTGTCCATTCTCCACGATACAAAGATGGTTTACAAGGAGTATAAATAGCACTTTGTCCTCTGTACAAAGGGTTCATTGGCATTGGGCAAGCAACAAGCTGATTTTCTGCCAACTGCATAACCTCAAAACTAGGATTAGTATGATATAATCCTCCCCAACCTTTGGTTTTGAGGTAATCAAAAACAGCAAAAACAGATGAGAAAGTCTCTTCTATCATTACGGAGTATGCTATAGTATCTATTGTTTAACGCCTATTGACGCACATTAAAACTTACGCCACACCATCTTATTGACGATTCCAACGTATGACTGCACAATCTTCACAACCTTGGTTGAGACATTTTCGTCAACATAATCAGGCACTGGAATGCCATGCTGACCGTCACGGCAGAGCTCGACGGCGGTGTCAACGGCTTGGAGCAATGACCTCTCGTCGATACCAGCAATGATGAAGTCACCCTTGTCGATGGCCTCGGGACGCTCGGTAGAGGTGCGGATGCAGATAGCGGGGAAGGGGTGGCCAATGCTGGTGAAGAAGGAGGATTCCTCGGGAAGGGTGCCGCTATCGCTGACGACGGCGAAGGCGTTCATCTGAAGGCAGTTGTAGTCGTGGAAGCCGAGAGGCTCATGCTGAATGACACGCGGGTCGAGCTGGAAGCCTGAGGCAGCAAGACGATTGCGGGAACGGGGGTGACAACTGTAGAGGATGGGTATGTCGTACTTCTCCGCCATCTTGTTGATAGCAGTGAAGAGGGAGAGGAAGTTCTTCTCCGTGTCGATATTTTCCTCGCGATGGGCGGACAGGAGAATATACTTGCCTTTCTCCAGGCCAAGGCGTTGGTGGACGTCGCTGGCCTCGATATCGGCGAGGTTGTTGTGGAGAACTTCTGCCATGGGGGACCCTGTGACATAGGTGCGCTCCTTGGGCAGACCGCAGTCGGCGAGGTATCTTCTTGCGTGCTCAGAATAGGCCATATTCACGTCGGAGATGATATCGACGATACGGCGGTTGGTTTCCTCGGGCAGGCACTCGTCCTTGCAGCGGTTGCCGGCCTCCATGTGGAAAATGGGGATGTGAAGACGTTTCGCTCCGATAACGCTGAGGCAGCTGTTGGTGTCGCCAAGGACCAGTACGCCGTCAGGCTTGGTCTGGGCGAAGAGCTTGTAGGAGCAGTTGATGATATTGCCGCAGGTAGCGCCAAGGTCGTCACCGACAGCATCCATATAGACCTCGGGCTCGGCGAGCTTCAAGTCCTTGAAGAAGATACCGTTGAGGTTGTAGTCATAGTTCTGGCCTGTGTGGGCGAGAATAACGTCAAAATACTGACGGCACTTGTTGATGACGGCGGCGAGACGGATGATCTCGGGGCGCGTGCCGACAACGATGATCAACTTTAATTTGCCGTTGTCTTTAAACTTAATATCTGAATAATCGAATTTTGGTTGCTTTTCCATAAATGTATATTTTTTGTACGAACACGAATAATACGAATAACACGAAAGATTAAGCATATTCGTTATATACGTACTCTTCGGGGGTGTTTTTATACGAGAATTATTTTACTTTTCGCTCGAATTCCAAACCGTCCGCGTTTCCGAAGTTTAAAAGGAGTCCAAGTTTATACCCTGTAGCTTTTAGATAATTGAAGACTTGACTTCTGTGTGTATCATCTAAATGTGCCACAGCTTTTAATTCAACTATAATATTGCCGTAACATACGAAGTCGGCTCGGTATGTTTGCTTCAATACGACTCCATTGTAGGAGATGCTTAACTCTTTCTCTCTTTCATACGGAATATTGCGTTTAGCTAACTCTAACTCAAGAGCTTCTTGATATACCGCTTCAAGAAAGCCAGGACCAAGCGTGTTGTAAACGTGCATGGCAGCGCCTGTTATATTGTAGCTTTCTTGCTTGTGATAAATCATATTCGTTCGATTTGAGCAATTCGTGTTCCGAATAACCTTTATATGTGTTCGTTATTTTTCGACTTTGTCAAAGTAGGTGTCGGGCCTGTTCGGATCGAATATCTCGTTGCAGTACATGACGGTGACGAGGTCTTCGGTGTCGGAGAGGTTGATGATGTTGTGGGTGTAACCGGGGAGCATGATGACGGACTGGATTTTGTCACCACTCACCTCGTAGTTGAGGACTTCGTCGGTGCCTTCCTTGCGGAGCTGGATGAGGCCGTGGCCCGAGACGACGACGAACTGTTCCCACTTGGTGTTGTGCCAATGCTCGCCCTTGGTGATACCCGGCTTAGAGATGTTGATACTCACCTGTCCGCAGTTGAGGGTGTGGACGAGTTCGGTGAACGAACCACGCTGGTCTACATTCATCTTCAAATCGAAGATAGCTTTTTCTTTGGGCAAGTAGCTCAAGAAGGTGCTATAGAGACGCTTGGCAAAGGAGTCGGCAGGAATCTCGGGAATCATCAAGGTCTTGGGCATATCGGCAAACTGATGGAGCAGGTCCACGATTTCACCAAGCGTAGCTTTGTGAGTGATAGGGCAATAGCAGTACTTGCCTTCTGCTGAAGGAAGTACTTCAAGTCCTTCAAACTCACAATGGTGCTCCTCGCCCTTCAAGGCGCGGATCATCTCTTCTACAAGGTCGTCGATGTAAAGAAGTTCAAGTTCTACACTTGGATCGTTGACCGTGATGGGGAGGTCATTGGCGATGTTGTTGCAGAAGGTAGCTACGGCACTATTATAATTGGGACGGCACCATTTGCCATAGAGGTTGGGGAAACGATAGACCAGGACTTTGGATCCCGCCTCCTTACCATACTCCAAGAACAGGTCCTCGCCAGCTTTCTTGCTGCGACCGTACTCGCTATTACCGAAACGGCCTGTCAAGGACGCTTGCTGAGAGCTGGAGAGCATCACGGGGCAAGTATTCTTATGGGCCTTCAGTGTGTCAAGCAAAGTGGAGGCGAAGCCGAAGTTACCCTTCATGAACTCGTCATTGTCCTTGGGGCGGTTGACGCCAGCGAGGTTGAACACGAAGTCGCACTCCTTGCACCATGTGTCGAGTTGCTCGGGAGTGGAGTCGAGGTCGTATTCGAAGACTTCCTCAATCGACAAGTCGCCGTAGCAACGGGCCTTGCCGTCTTTGATGTTATTGAGTTGGGCGCAAAGGTTCTTGCCGACGAAGCCTTTGGCACCAGTAACTAAAATTCTCATACTATTATATTTGAACTCGAATTAGACTATAACACGAAATTCTAACACAGATTACACAGAAAATACAGATGATATTTGAACACGAATTACTCTAATAACACGAATATTATCTGTTTAATCACGTCTATCAGCGTTCATACTTAATACTACTTATTTATTCGTTAAATTCGTGTGATTCGTGTTCGTACTTAAAACTACTTATTTATTCGTGTTCGTTTACTGCACGAAGTTGCCCTCGCCTTTCAATTCTTTCTGAATATACTCCAAGGAGGCGATCTTGGCCTTGGTTTCCTCAAGGTTCAGGCGGTAGGTGTTGTCGGAGTTGAACTCCTCTATCTCGGAACGCTTGGTGTCGCCCTCCTTAAAGAACTTGTCGTAGTTCAGACCGCGGTTGTCAGCGGGTACACGATAGAAGTTGCCCATGTCCTCGGCCTTGGCGCACTCCTCCTTGGTGAGCAATGTCTCATACATCTTCTCTCCGTGGCGGATACCGATCACTTTGATGTCCTCCTTCTTGCCTCCGAAGAGCTCGCAAACGGCCTCGGCCTGGGTCTGGATCGTGCAAGCGGGGGCTTTCTGTACGAGGATGTCACCGTTGTGTCCGTGCTCGAAAGCGAAGAGGACGAGATCGACGGCCTCCTCCAGCGACATGATGAAGCGGGTCATTTTGGGTTCGGTCAGCGTGATGGGGTTGCCATTGCGAATCTGGTCTATCCACAAAGGAATGACGGAGCCGCGGGAACACATGACGTTGCCATAGCGGGTGCAGCAGATTTTGGTTTTGCCAGAGTAACGACTCTTGGCGACGGCGATCTTCTCCTCCACGGCCTTGGTAATACCCATGGCGTTGATAGGATAGGCGGCCTTGTCGGTGGAGAGGCAGATGACGGCACGTACGCCAGCCTCGATGGCGGCAGTCAGGACATTGTCCGTGCCAATGACATTGGTCTTGACGGCCTCCATCGGGAAGAACTCACAGCTCGGGACCTGCTTCAATGCTGCGGCATGGAAGATGTAATCCACGCCAGGCATGGCATTGCGGCACGACTGCAAGTTGCGTACGTCTCCGATAAAAAACTTGATCTTGTTTGCCACGTCAGGGTATTTCACCTGGTACTCGTGGCGCATATCGTCCTGCTTCTTCTCATCGCGGGAGAAGATGCGGATTTCTCCGATATCTGTACGGAGAAAGCGGTTCAACACTGCGTTACCGAAGGATCCTGTTCCACCGGTTATCATTAGAGTTTTTCCTGCAAAAATGCTCATAATATTCTTTGTTTATTTCTTTTCTGTGTCGTAATACTTTGCGTACCATTCAGCAAAGCGTCTCAATCCTTCCCTCAGACTTGTATTCGGCTTGAAGCCAAAGTCCTGCTCCAGAGGTGTAGTATCGGCATAGGTCACGGGGACGTCTCCTGGCTGCATCGGGACGAGCTCCTTATGGGCCTCAAAATCGTAGTCTTTGGGTAGCACACCTGCGCGCACCAATTCTTCCTGGAGAATCGTGACGAAGTCGAGGAGATTCTCGGGGGAGTTGTTACCGATGTTATACACCTTGTAGGGCGGAATGGGAAGACCGTCCTCTCCATTCTGTTTCTCAGGGGCATGCTGCATAATGCGGACGACTCCTTCTACAATGTCATCGACAAAAGTGAAGTCACGCTTGCAGTTGCCGTAGTTGAAAATCTTGATGGTCTCGCCCTTGACCAGTTTGTTGGTGAAACCAAAATAGGCCATGTCGGGGCGACCAGCTGGGCCATAGACGGTAAAGAAGCGGAGGCCCGTTGACGGGATATTATAGAGTTTGGAGTAGGCGTGCGCCATTAGCTCGTTGCTCTTCTTCGTGGCGGCATAGAGGGATACGGGGTTGTCCACCTTGTCGTCGGTGGAGTACGGCACCTTCTTGTTGCTGCCATAGACCGAGGAGGAAGAGGCATAGACCAAATGCTCGACCTCGTGGTAACGGCAGGCCTCCAAGATATTATAGAAACCAATAAGGTTACTTTGAATGTAAGCGTCGGGATTGGTGATGCTGTAGCGGACTCCAGCCTGAGCGGCAAGATTCACGACAACGGCAATCTTGTTTTCCGTGAAGATTTTCTCTACTGCGTCTTTGTCAGCGATGGAGGCATGGACAAAAGTCCAACTTGATCCATTTTGCCCTTGATAAAAACCTGTTGTAATTCCGTTATCTCCAGTTGATTCACTAATATCAACAAGTACTCTAAGAGACCTTACTATCTCTTTCAAGCGTTCACACTTGATGTTGACATCATAATAGTCGGTGAGAGAATCAATACCAATGACCTTGATGTTCTTGACATCGTGGAAGAGTCGCTTGACGAGATTGCTACCAATAAAACCAGCTGCGCCCGTCACGAGGACGGTCTTGCCCTCGAGATTTATGTTATGCTTTACCATGTTTTCTGTTTATGTTTATAGAGGTTACACGTATAATACGATGTCTCAGCACAGAGCTGAGAGACGTTGAGGATATGGTTGGCAGGCAAGCTGCCAAGGGTGTGCACATTAATCGCCGTTAATCGAACATTAATCGGTCGTTAATACTTTGCAGAAGCACTTCATTTTTGTAAAGACCCTGAAGGCTGGAATACTACATACAGTACCTCAATGTGGCAAAGTTCAAGCAAGCTTGCAATGTTCGCAATTTATCGAAAATGTTCCAACTCTTCGCTGCTGTACATAAATCAATTTTTAAATTTGGCAGCAAAGATACACCTTTTAAAAATGAGCCCTAATTTGAGTGCTTACGTTCACGTAAGTCTTTATACCATTGAGGATTTATCCTTTATTCTTAGCGATAACTTTTCCCAAGGTATTAGCAATCTCAAAGAAGAGCATAGGGTCGTCATAATCTATCTCTGAAATGGCGTTATCCATATCATTGACAGTATAACGAATCCACTCAACGGTGGCATCCAGGTTTTTCATATTGATATGAGAGTAGGTTTCCTCGAAACGACGTGTGAAGAAGGTAGCAGCAAGTGGACTCTTTGTCAAGTACTGATGAAATTCCTTGCATACCTTGGCTTGGTCTTTGTAGGCGAGACTACGTATATCATCAAGCATTGGCATGGCGCAGGAATAAGATGGTACAGAAGAAGTTTTCTTCCCCATCTTCTTGCGAACCTCCTTTGCTTCGGGAATCGTATCATCGTAAATGTCTTGAAACTCTTCTGGGAGCATTGTAAACCACCAATACAGCGTCCCCACTATT
>ULLJ01016185.1_pt1 | contig 35370 bp, 28 predicted proteins | sample 1951371 | NCBI WGS metagenome assembly ULLJ01 (sample SAMEA4835522, study PRJEB28245) | human gut metagenome | biome: gut microbiome; material: fecal sample | place: Denmark | collected 2008
ACATCCTCGTAACGGATGCAGCCATTGATGAGCAGCGTATTCGTCTGCAAAATGCACAGACAGATTACAAACGTTATCAGGAATTGCTGAAAGAAGAAGCCGTTACTCCCCAGCAATTTGACCGGGTAAAAACAGATTACGAAGCAACACAGGCACGCTATGAACAGTTGTTACGCCAGAAACAATCGACTTTACTCCAGAAGCAGGAACAGACCCAGCGCCTGGAACAGAATGAATCGGCCATCAAACTGGCAGAGGCTGCGCTCAACCTGGCCAAACTGAACCTCTCTTATACAGTCATTCTGGCTACTACAGACGGGGTAACCGGACGAAAAAACATCCATGAAGGAGAGTTAGTTCAGCCTGGACAAGCCTTGGTAACTTTGGTAGACGGTACGGAGAAGTGGGTCATTGCCAACTACAAGGAAACTCAGACTACCGACATGAAGAGAAACCAGCTGGTGGAAGTAAGAGTAGATGCTATTCCTGATGTAAAATTTGAAGGACGTATCGCTTCTATTTCGGATGCTACCGGAGCTTCCTATTCACTTATTCCACAAAACAACTCGGCGGGTAACTTCGTAAAGGTAGAACAGCGCATCCCTGTCCGTATCGAGTTTACAGAAAACAACCGTCCCGAAGACTTGCAACGCCTGAGAGCCGGAATGAATGTAGAATGTTACGTTAAACAGTAAACAAGAAATGGCTGAACCACGTCCCCAGATTCCTTACTTCAAAGAATTCTTACCGACTCCGGTCTGCATCGGCCTGTCGCTCTTCTTTGCCATGGTCTTTCAGTTTAACGGAGGAGTTTTCCTGCCGGCTGCTACTCAGATGTCGAGCGCATTAGGATGTATCCAGGAAGATGTAACCATGGCAGCCTATGCCTCCTTCATCGGTATGACCGTCATATTTCCGATACTGTTCCGTCTGAAATCCCGATTCACCACCCGGTCTATTTTCATGACGGTATGCCCGGTGCTCATTCTCTGCAACCTGATTACCATGCATACAGACAACATCTTTCTTATGATTTGTGTATGCTTCGTATCGGGATTCTTCCGCATGTGGGGCACCTTCGAGTGTTTCTCCAATACCCGTCTGAGCATCACACCTTCCGGAAATTTCTCGGTGTTCTATCCCGTGATCTATATCATCGTGCTTGAAAGTATACAGTTGTCCGGACTGGTCACCATGCACATCAACGACTGGGCCAACTGGCAATACATGCACTGGTTTGTCATCGGCATGCTGATGGTGGTATGGATTTGCGTCATGTGCCTGACACGGACTATCCGACTGGGTAAAAAGATTCCTTTATATGGCATAGACTGGATAGGCCTCCTCTTATGGACAGCCATGCTGTTTGCGATTGTTTTTATCTGCATCTATGGAGACTTTTACGACTGGCTGGACAGCGTACAAATTCGCTCCTGCATTGTAATAGCCATAGTTTCCTTACTGATAAACATCAACCGGATGACTTCCATACGGCATCCGTATATAGACCCGCAGGTATTCCGCTACAAGAAATTCCCCGTAGTGTTATTTCTGTTCTTGATGCTCTGTCTGTTTCTTACCACCTCCTCCGTACTGCAGAATGCATTCATGACATCCATCTTACAGTACGATACGCTAAATGCCATTTCATTGAACTGGTGTGTATTTGCAGGAATCCTGGCCGGAGCAGGCATCGTATTCTTCCGGCAAGCAGTATTAAAAAAAGGATATAAACTATTGATTTCTGTCGGATTTACACTGATTGTCATGTACCAGTATTACATGTATTTTCTGATATACCCCGATTTGAATATTGAAAGTTTGTATCTGCCCAACTTTTTAAAAGGCATCGGTCATGGAGTGCTTTATATTTCGCTAACCATTTATGTAGCGAAGCATATACCCTTCAAGCATTTCTTCCAGTCTTTGTGCGTACTCAGCTTCATTCGTACCAGCATTGCAACCCCGCTGGGAGCAGCCATATTGAACCGCTGGATGAAACACCTGCAACGCGATAACTGGGGGTTATTAAGTAGAGACATGGACAATCTGCACGAGTGGATGCCGGATGTATCACTCATACAACTCTATGAAGAAGTAAACACCCAGACCATGCTGACCAGCCTGAAAGAGTTGTTCGGCTGGGTCTGTCTATTAGGAACTGTTTTTCTTGTAATCGTGCTCAGCTACCGAATCTGGCGCGACCGCCACTTGGCAGCTATCAAAATGCTGCATAGCCTGCCCGTAAAGAAACGGTACAGGCCATCCAGCGTACATAAAATCTCTAAGAATTAAAATTTATAGCCAGCAGTGAAGAAGAATGCCAAGTTGCGTGTCTTTGAATTGCTGGCTAATTTGCAGCATCCAAATTCTCCGTCAAGTCCTACCGTCCAGCGTTTAAAGTCGAGCGCCACACCAGCCATCACGCCGGCATCAAAACGGCGAAGTCCTGGAGTAATTTCATCCTTTATCTTTGATTCACTAAAAGTACTATAAGAAACTGTTAAATCATCAAAGTCGATATTCTGCTTGCCGTTTACTCCATACGCCAAATAAGGACCTGCAGTAAATACCATATCAAAATTAGCAGCAGTACCCACATGAAAAGCCGCCAACAACGGCATTTCAAAATAGTTCTGGTTTACATGTTTATTTACTACACTTTGAGTATTATCCCACTCAAAATATTCATCTATACTTGCTCCTTTCGAAGCCCAGTATAATCCGGTCTGGAATGATACCAGTCCACTCAAAGGTACATCAATTCCTACTCCAACCTTCTGGTTAAACAATGGAGAAGAGTCTCCGGCATCCTTTCCCATCCAGGTACTCATACCCAGTCCAAGTTCCATACTCCAAGTTACTTTTGTCTGTGCGGCCATTGTCAAAGCTACGAACAAACCTGCCACTATGCATGCAATCTTTTTCATAAGCTCAAATAATAGATGAATTACACAAATTTAAAAAGATAAAGCGGAGAAACAAATAAAAAGGGAGCAAAAAAGAAGTTTTCACCTCTTTTTGCTCCCTATCTATTAATTATTCAATCGTTCTTATTAGAATTCATACTCAATACCAATGGAGATATTCTCGCCATCCAAGCCAACGCCGAATCCATTTTCTTCTCCACGATAATAGTCGTCACGATAACCAGCAAAACCTACTTTAGTAATAAAGCTGAAATTATCATTCAATTTTACAGCCAATCCCGGTTTCACTCCGATTTCAAAACCATTTACAGACTCTGCATGTTTCTCTTTATAAGTAGAGAATCCAAATCCCATATCCAAGAACAAACGTACAATCTTGTTTTCATAGAAAGAGTAACGTGCATACGGAGCCAAAGCAAACGCATTGCTATTGAGCTTATCACCATCATAACCATTGTGTGCATAAGCCAATTCCACACCTACGGCCCATTTTTCACTCAGATTATAACCTACATCCGGTGTGATAGAGAATGAAGTCTTATCTACATCATTGTTTCTCCACAAGCTGATACCACCACCTAAATAAATACCTTCCTGTGCGCTGGCTGTAATGGCAGCCATTACAATTACTACGAGTAAAAATAATTTTCTCATAATCTTCTTTTTTTAGTTTTACAAATATATTAACAACTGAATACAGTTTTTTGTTCACTTTTATCCCTGTTTGTGCCTATTGGCTCTTCGGCGGCGATATTCCGCTTTCATCTTGGCAGAGCCAGAACCATGCAAACCCGTAATGTAAGTTTTCTTCTTAGCCTTGGTCTTTACTTTCTCTTCTTTCTTTTTTCCGTCAGAAGACTTCCCGCCTCTGAACACAATTCCTTCTGTCAATATCTTTTCAATATCCATATTCTTTCATTTTTTAGGAGATAATTTCACATGTTTTCCTGCTTTCGTACATACCAGCGTACGCTTCAATGGGACACGGGTAGACATATTAAATAATAATCCGGGATTAAAATGTTGTCCGTTGGCCCTGAGTTCAAAATGCAGATGCTCTGTCGTAGCACGTCCGGTACGCCCGGTCAATGCAATTACCTGCCCCGCCTTAACCGAATCACCCGGTGCAACAAAGTTCTTGGAATTATGACTGTACACGGTTTCCAATCCATTAAAATGCCGCACCACAATCACCTTTCCATATCCGCCGTAACTTTTGGCCATGCGCACTACACCGTCGAACACACAAAGAATGGAATCATTGGCCTTGGTCTTTATATCTGCTCCCGAATGTCCACCACGGCTTCCATAAGCAGAAATGACCTTTCCTCCGGGAAGCGGAAAACAGAACTGTGAATCGGCCAGACACTCTAAGTGTATCTCCACGCTATTTCCTTTTGAAAACAGTCCCGGTGTATGTACCCTGACATGGCTACGCTCCATGTGTGTAAATACTGTTTTCACAGGTTCATCAGCCTGCATATTTCCCATACAAAGGAACAACAGTCCAAGTATTACAATCAAGCGATTCATTTCACTCAAAATAAAGAAGTTCTACATCCTGGGCATCCGCAAATTCCTTCAACAGGTTCACCATATAGTGTACGTCTTCCTCCAGACCTTCACTACCACTATATGCATTCATAATAGCCAACAGATGAGTGGTTTCCGATGAAATCTTTGTCCGTTCATTATCACTTGTCGGTGTACCTACACCTCCCACGGCATCACGATATACGGGCATTCCCTCAATGTTCAATTCTCCACGGCCAATACCTTCGTAAGGCTCACCCGCCTTTCCGATACCTAATACCAGCTTGTCTCCTTGAATCTTATCCCGATCAAAGCCACCGATAGAATGTCCGCTATTGATGGACGCCAAGTTAATCAAATCGACCAGCGTATCTATCTGATAAAGTGAAAGTCCTCTTAACAAGCGGCGGCATAAAGCTTCTGAAGAAGGACGGTAACGGCTGGGATCTTTCCCACATTTCTTATAAGCCTGACGAGTGGCCTGAATGGCAGGCATCTCTTTGATAGAATCAATGGTATATTTCTGACGGTAAAGTTCCGTAAACTCACCGATACGTTTCCACAGTTCTTCACTATATGGAGAATTCTTTACCGTCGCAAATACAGCGGCTCCACGAAACTGCGGCCAAGCCTGCCGTAATTCCTCTGATACTTCAATTTTCAAATCCATTTCGCTATTTTCTTAAATGGTTCTACATCCGCATAATCCCCGACAAAATACGTCCGGAACGAATGCCCAGTCGACGTGCCGAGAAGAAATCCGTATAATTTTGATAGGTACAAATCCCTGCTACTTCCACATTCTCCTTCTTTACTCCTTTAGACAGCAACTGCATCCGGTTGGCTTCCCAAAGGTCGAGGTGCCACTTTTCATCTCTGCGGGCGATGCAAGGCATATCAAATCCGGCTGCTTCAAAGGCCTCATATACCTCATCTCCCACCTCAAAAGCATCCAGAGAGATACCCGGCCCGATATAAGCCTGCACATCTTCTCCCTTCGTACCATAAAGTGCCGCCATCTTGTCCAACGTCTTTTCCACGATGCGCTTCACTGTTCCCCGCCATCCGGCATGTATCGCCGCAATCACTTTCCGCCGGGTATCATAGCAAAGCACCGGGATACAATCGGCAGTAGAAATGCAAAGACAGACCTGCTTCAAGTCGCTGACCATCGCATCCACTCCTTCCAGTTGCTTCAATTGTTCCTCTGAAGAGAGCCGTAAAAAAGCCTCATCCACGACCTTCACCACCGTATCGTGCGTTTGATGAGGTACAACCAGCATCCGGGGGCGCACAGGCAACAACGAGCATAGCAGTTCCCGGTTCCGTTCTACCTTATCGGGCGCATCACCACAATAATGATTGCAGTTAAACGAAGCATAATTCCCCTCACTGCAACCTCCGTGACGTGTCGTAGAGAAACAAAAAATGTCGGTGTGCGAACTTTTCGGGCCGTACACCAACATTCTTTTATCATCAGTCAGATTATTCATTACTTTTGTGGTTCGTCCTCCCAGTCTATCTCTTCGTACTCGTAGTCAAAGTCATCATCCTCATCCACATCCTCATATTCATAGTCAAAGTCTTCGTCTTCGCCCATATCTTCCAACTCCTTACGAAGCTTAGTCATATCTTTCGGACGATGTACGATGGCTTCCCGACGTACTGCTTCCAACTGGTTACTGTCTTTATTCAGTTCGGCCCAAAGTAAGTCTTTCAACTGCTGGATACCCATTCCAGACACCGAAGAAATAAAGACATGAGGTATATCTTCAGGTAATGTAGGTTCCAGCATCTGCATCAGTTCCTCGTCCAGCATGTCACATTTCGTAATGGCCAACACCCGCTGCTTGTCCAGCATCTCCGGATTAAAGGTAGCCAGCTCGTTCAACAGAATCTCATACTCCTTACGTATGTCATCCGTATCACCCGGTACCATAAACAGCAGCAATGAGTTGCGCTCAATGTGACGCAAGAACCGCAGTCCCAGCCCCTTTCCTTCACTGGCTCCCTCGATGATACCCGGAATATCCGCCATCACGAAAGACTTCCCTTCGTGATAAGACACAATTCCCAGGTTAGGTTCCAGCGTGGTAAAAGGATAATTGGCAATTTTCGGACGTGCGGCAGAAACCGAAGAAAGCAAAGTGGATTTTCCGGCATTCGGAAAACCTACCAGACCTACATCCGCCAATAATTTCAATTCCAAAATCACCGTCATCTCCTGCATCGGTTCACCCGGTTGGGCAAAACGGGGTGCCTGACGGGTTGCTGTACGGAAATGCCAGTTTCCCAATCCTCCGCGTCCGCCTTTCAGCAAGATGACTTCCTGTCCGTGCTCCGTTACGTCGCACACATATTCCCCTGTTTCGGCGTTATATACAACCGTTCCACAAGGCACTTCAATGACTTTATCTGCCCCGTCCTTTCCGAAACTCTTGTTTTTCGAACCGTTACCTCCGTGTTCAGCAAACACATGACGGTCGTACTTCAGGTGCAGCAATGTCCAGTAATTGCGGTTTCCCCGCAAAATCACATGACCTCCTCTACCACCGTCGCCACCGTCCGGACCTCCGTTGGGCATATACTTCTCACGGCGCATGTGCACCGAGCCACGGCCTCCCTTTCCGGAGCGGCAGTAGATTTTTACATAATCAACAAAATTCGATTCAGCCATAAATTCAAGTTTAAGAACTGGCAGACCGTCACCGGCCCGCCAGTTTTTTTATTATTTAAAGTTTATCAATAGCCGCGCAAATATCAGCGAAGATACCGTCCATAGTACCCAATCCCTGAATGTGGCAATATTTACCGTCGTTCTTGTACCAGTCAATCAACGGAGCAGTCTGAGAGTGGTATACTACCAGACGCTTCTTGATAGTTTCTTCATTATCGTCAGCACGACCAGATTCCTGTCCACGTTTAATCAGACGAGTCATCAGTTCATCTTCAGGAACTTCCAGGTCAAGCATGATAGAAACTTCCTGTCCGCGTACCTTCAACATTTCTTTCAAAGCCTCAGCCTGAGCGATTGTACGAGGGAATCCATCGAAAATCACACCTTTGCTATCCTTGAAGCTGTCGAATACGCTAGCCAAAATATCAATCATCAATGCATCCGGAATCAACTGACCATTGTCAATATAACCTTTTGCAGTTTTACCCAGTTCCGTGCCGTTCTTGATTTCTGCACGCAATACATCTCCCGTAGAAATATGGTTCAAGCCATATTTTTCCACAATACGAGCACTCTGAGTTCCTTTACCTGAACCCGGAGCACCAAAAATTACAATATTCAACATGTTGTCTTATAATAAATAAAAAAATTATTCCACCACTGTATAGATGTCACGGTAGTTCCGTCCAAAGCCATCGTAATCCAATCCGTAGCCCACGATAAAATCATTCGGAATATTCATCGCCACATAATTTATATCCAAATCCACCTGCAACTTATCCGGTTTCACCAGCAACGTGGCAATACGGATTTCTTTCGGATTGCGTGCTTTCAGGGTTTCCAGCAAACGCAGCATGGTCAGCCCCGTGTCCACAATATCCTCCACGATTACCACCGTACGTCCTAAAATGTCTTCATTCAGTCCCACCAGTTCTTTCACCTTTCCTGTAGAAGCCGTTCCCGCATACGAAGCCAGCTTCACAAAAGAAATCTCACATGGAATCGTCAGATGTTTCATCAAATCGGCCGTAAACATGAACGAGCCGTTCAACACACTCAAGAACAACGGATTTTCACCCTCCAAGTCATGATTGATTTCATTGGCCACACGTGCCACCTCCTTCAGGATATCCGCCTCTGGGATAAACGTTTTGAAACGCTTGTCTTTAATCTGAATCGTATCCATGTTATAATCTAGTTTTAGAAATTGTGCAAATTTACGGATTTTCCCTAAAACCTCCACACTTCCCCCTGAGTATTTAAAGATATTTTCAATAGAATATATATCCCATTCGAGGCTTTTTTCGTACTTTTACCGACAAAATAGCTATTTTATATATACAATGAAAATTTTAAGTTGTACACAACAAAAAGAGGCTGATGCATATACCATCGCCCACGAATCTATATTGTCAATCAACCTTATGGAAAAAGCCGCCGGCCTACTGGCACAAGCCATCAGCGAGCGATATGACAAGTCACACCGTCTTGTCGTATTTGCCGGTCCGGGCAACAATGGGGGCGACGCACTGGCTGTAGCCCGCATCCTTTTCCTGAAAAACTATCCGGTAGAAGTCTATTTGTTCAACGTAAAAGGTACCCTTTCTGAAGAATGCCTCACCAACATCCAGCGCCTGAAAGAAAGCGGTTTTGCCAACTACACCGAAGTCAGCAACCAGTTCGACCCACCTCATCTGGGCAGTCACGACGTAGTAATCGACGGTCTGTTCGGTTCCGGGCTTCAAAAACCGTTGAGCGGAGGATTTGCAGCCGTAGTACAATACATCAATGCTTCTCCTGCCCAGGTAGTATCCATCGATATCCCTTCCGGACTGATGGGAGAAGACAACACCCATAACATCCGACAAAATATCATCAAGGCCGACCTGACCCTGAGTATCCAGTTGCCTAAACTCTCTTTCCTCTTTGCCGAAAACGCAGATGTGGTAGGCGAATGGCAATTGCTCGACATCGGTATCAGCCGCGAATTCATCGAATCAGCCAAGACGAACTATTACATCACCGAAGCCAGCGAAATGCGTGCGCTCATCAAGCCAAGAAAGAAATTTGCCCACAAAGGCATGTTCGGCCACGGCCTGCTGATAGCCGGTTCATACGGTATGGGAGGTGCCGCCCTGTTAGCTTCACGTGCCTGCCTTCGTTCGGGCATCGGATTACTCACCGTACACACCCCTGTATGCAACCATGACCTGCTACAGAGCAACGTGCCCGAAGCCATGGTACAGGATGACGTACACGACCGCTGCTTTGCCGAAGCTGCCGACCTCGACAACTTCCAGGCCGTTGCCATCGGACCGGGATTAGGACAGGAAGAAATCACGGTGCAGGCGCTGTTCGACCAGGTAAGCAACTGCTATATTCCTTTGGTTCTGGATGCAGATGCACTCAACATCTTCAGCAGCTACCGTAACTACCTGACCCGTATTCCCCGCCACAGCATTCTTACTCCACATATCAAGGAACTGGAACGCATCATCGGACGCTGCAGCAACAGCTACGAGCGCTTGTCAAAGGCGAAAGAACTGGCAGCCCATCTGCAATGCTACATCGTACTGAAAGGAGCATGGACGGCTGTCATTACCCCCGACGGAGTGACTTACTTCAACCCCACAGGTAATCCGGGTATGGCCACAGCCGGAAGTGGTGACGTTCTTACCGGTGTCATCCTGTCACTGCTCTCACAAGGCTACACACACGAGGAAGCCTGCCGCTTAGGCGTCTATGTACACGGTCTGGCCGGTGACATCGCCTGCCAGCAAAAGGGAGTAATCGGTATGACTTCCGGTGACATTGCAGACGCATTGCCGGCCGCATGGAAACAACTAATGGAAACTAAATGACAGACAATATGAAAAAAGGAATCATTGCATTGGGACTGCTGGCCTCTCTGAGCGCCTACTCCCAAGAAAGCTATGTGCCACAGGCAGGCGAAGGCATCGTGTACTTCCTGCCCAAAACCAAAGTAGCCATTGACATCATTGCCACCAAGGTAGACTACCAGCCGGGCGACTTCAGCCTTTATGCCAGCCGCTACCTGCGCCTGAACAATATCAGCTCACAGCCCGAAAGCCATTGGGAAATCAAGGATATTCAAGTCCGCCTTGTAGGAGTGCCCGACTCTACGAAAGCCTACATCATGAAGTTGAAAGATAAGAGTATGGCATCCAATGTAGAACTGACCGATAAAGGGATTGTAAAAGCCATCAATACGACCTCTACCGAAAAAGAATCTCTCCCTGACTACAAGTTAGAGAAGCCACAGCCTCATGAGAATGCCCGCAAATACATGACAGAAGACATCCTCATGGCCGGTTCCAGCGCAAAAATGGCAGAACTGACCGCCCGCGAAATCTACAACATACGCGACAGCAAGAACACTATCCTGCGCGGTCAGGCAGAAACCATGCCAAAGGACGGAGCTTCTCTCCAACTGGTTATTGACCAGCTGAACAAACAAGAAAAGGCCCTGATGCAAGCTTTTACCGGTACTACCGACCGCACAGATAAAGTCTTTACAATATTGGTAGAACCCGGCAGTGATACACAAGAACAGGTTGCCGCTCGTTTCTCCACCCAGTTAGGAGTACTTCCGACCGACAATCTGGCTGGTGACCCGATTTATGTTTCCATCCGCAACACTTCTACCCTTCCCATGCCGGAAGAAGATAAGAAAAAGAAAAAAGCAGATGGTGCCATCTACAATATACCGGGTAAAGGAAATGTCACGGTAACTTATCAAGGCAAAAAACTTTTCAACGACGAAATGGCATTCACCCAGTTTGGCTATACTGAAGTATTAGTAGACGGTTTGTTCGACAAGAAAGTAAACACCCGCGTGATTTTCAATTCCACTACCGGTGGTATTTTAAAGATTGACAAAGACTAAGACATTGAATTTATAAAAATAAAAAGGTCGTTCCTCACTCATTAGAAGAACGACCTTTTATATTTTCAGTATTTAAGCCTTATTTCTGTTTCACCAGCTTCATATACACAGGAAGTCCGTTTCGCAACAAACAAGACACTTCCGTATTTCCATTCTCCATTGTCTTTAAGAACACACCAGGCACATTTCTATCCATCTGCCAGATACCTTTTAGTTCAATAAATGCAGGGGTCGGAATCTCCTTCCAGTTCTTCTTGTCCAGCATTTTAGGACGCAAGTTCGGATTGGCCATACCCAACGACAGACTACCATCCGTATTCTTTTGTTCTATCAGCAACAGTTCCGTAGCCGAAGAAACTACCTCACCGGCTGTCAACCCCTTCGCAGGAGTAAAGAATGAATAAGCCAGCACATTCTTCGGTGCATATTTAATGATGTGCAAGGAATCCTGCATTTCCACTACCGAGAATAGTTCTCCTTTTGTCTGACAGTCGGCCACATTCTTCATCTTAGCTTCATCCGCTGCCGGAACTACTACAAAAGAATAGGACTTTTTCTCCGGTTTCACTCCGTGGTTCATATACGCTTTTGCCACCACTTCTTTAGCCGGTTTGCCAGCCATACCTACAGAAGAAGGTGTCTCCTGTTCATCATAAATCACTGTAAGTTCATCATGACCTGCCGGAACAAAGAAGCCGGTTGAAACAGGATTAATCATCGTCACAGGTTCTGAAGAAGCATAATTCTGGCGATTTCCCTTCGCTACATCCTGTCCGTTCACAGTCAACTTATTGTACTGCTTACTTACTACCGACTGGAATAAGTTCGTAGCCGTAATCATGTTGTCCGCATAATCACCCTTTGCAGAAATACCATTCCCAATGCTGAACAACATACCGTCAATAGCCAACACCGACTTACAGAAAGTAAGATTGGTAGGAGTAAATCGCTGGCTTCCCCAACGGTCATCCTGATCAAAAGCAGTAGCAAAGAGTCCGTAATCCTTCATCGATACAGCCCCGGCAAAATTGCTCGTTCTGGCCTTCTGGTCAAAACGATCCTTATCGTTTTTATAAGGCATCATTTCCGCCCAGTCGGTATAATGCACTGTCGTACTTCCCGGCATCATGTTCCAGTCCCATCCGGCACCCTTGTTCTCATTGTTAGAAGGATAACCTGTAGGAACCAGTCCCCCATCGTACAGGATCTCCAGTGTACCGTGGCTCTGGTAACGTCCGAAACGATTGGTCTTGTTATAGATTTCACTTCCCCACAACATAGCTGTAGGCGACTTCATCACAGCCACCCATCCCGGCTGGCGATACACTCCTGCCGAGCTGTAGTTATACTGATAGAATCCGTTGGCATCAGCAGCCGGTACCGGATACTTATCCGTCTTAAAGAAGTAATTATAATAAGCAGCCAGTTCCTTATCTAAATCCGTGCCTGTGGCATCCGCTCCAATCTCAATCAACTGTTCGAACAATTTCTGCGTAAAGGGCACTTCAATACTATAGAAAGGATGGCGTCCTGCCATACTGTTGGCATAAATCCGGTTCTTGTCACCTTCTGTACGCACAGCAGTCATGTAAATCGTTACGACAGCCTTTTTCAGTCTTTCGTACGATTTAGGGTCAATCTTGAATGAAGTCCCCTTGAAACGATAGAAGTATTCCACCCATGTTTTGTAGGAATACATGTATCCGTTATAGTGCGCATTGTGATGGAAACCTGTACCGTCCGGCTTCAGGATATCCTTATTGCCCACATTATAGCGCGTACATACCCGCAGGAAGCCGGAGAGCAACTGCAAGTCCTGCACAGCCTGCTGGTCATTCGGGTTAGCCAGTGCCAGATTAAACACGTATGGCACAATGTTGAAAATATAGTCCGAACTAATCCAGTTCAAGATAGCCTTATCTTCTTGACGAATCACATCCACTTCCAGTAATTTCTGTACGGCAGCAATCATTTTAGCCTTACGTACCTCATCACATACCGGAATGGCACTCATCAAATCAGTCGGAATCGTTCTCACATCACTATAGTTGCTATATACCAGCTTAGGCATTCGAAGGAAAAAATTGTGTGTAAACAGATAATCCAGATATAAATCCAAATCGCCTTTGGCTGATTTACCGTATTTCTGCACTCCGTATGACAACGCACGTACCGTTTTTGCCACATCTCTCAGATGCTGATTCATCACTTTCTCGCCCCATAAATCTGCTCCTGTCACGGTATAGTCTCCCGTACGCTGCAGCATCAGCATCTTTAGCCCCATCTGGGCAGCCTTCAGCTCACTCTCAGAAGCCTTCGGTTCCGGAAACTTATATTTCTTACGGAACTCTGCAAGTTCTTTCAGCTTCGTTGCGTCCGCATCCTGATTCACTGTCTGCTGTACTGCCGCATCTGTCGTCATGTTACCGGCTGCATGCACAGCCGGAGTACACATTCCACACAAAAAAAGTAAATAAAGGTTTCGCGTTAAGTTCATGATATTTAAAGTTTATAATTATTTCAAAGCCTTCAACCAAGCTGGAACACTACCCAAACGGCGTTCCAATTGTGCCTCATAAAGTGACTGAGGTTCTACCGGCACACCATTACTTTCATCCAATTTCACCTGCTCTTGTACAAACTTGACAGGATCACCATGGAATCCTACAATAACCGGCGGTAAAATTTTCCAATATTTCCAACCCGTACGCCACCAGTCAAACTCCCCATTCGCCGGCAGTGTGCCATTACCATTCAGTTTTGTATTCGTAGAGAACATATTCCAGATAGTCAGGTCATTCAAATGATTCGGCACTTGATTGGCGTCTCCGCCCTGTCTGGACTGTACAAAACCACCTGTACAATTATCTATCAGCGTAGCGCGAGGCTGAGTGGCATGCGATTCAAAGCAAGCATCATCTCCCCACGTAACCTTCCAGATAACAGCCCCCATACTGGGTTTTGATACACCGCAGGCATGATACTGCCCGGTATTACTCTGGAACGTAGGATATTCATCCGCCAACGGACCGTCCGTACAATCACGCACCGCACCGATAAATACCCGGCTGGAACCTTGGGAACGGATGGCTGCATGACCGCGATTTCCAGTAATATTAATCTTATAAGCAGAAAAATTCGCACTCGAAATAATTGAGGCTGCCTCGCTCACATTCTCAAAATTCACACGCCGCATCCATGAATTGACAACGCGCATAAAAGCAATCGGTTTATAAGCCCCATCATCAATCCAACTACGATGATGTTGAAAATCATCTACCGCATGCCCCACAAATGTCAAATCTTCTACTCCCACATTCTCATAATAAGAATATTTACGCAGCTTCCAGTTCCATTGTGCATCCACCTCATGCATAATCGGTTCTTTAAAGGTAATTTCATCCCCGCTGATGTTCACAATCTGATGATAATCCTCCACCTGTACTCCTTCTGTCGAGATATTGGTCATCGTCGATTCCCAGGCATACGGCAGCAGCTCCTGTTTCACCAGTTCCGGACTATTATCGTGCAAATACAAGCACACCCATTCACCTACTTTAAAATTCGATGCTCCGGCCACTTTTACCTTAAAGGTTCCTTTCTCGGCATTTCCCGTCACTTCATACTCAGTTCCCAGCCATGCATTATGCTTGATGTTAATCATTACCGGAGAAGAATACATCACCTTCGTATCGGTTGGCAAATTCGGAGTATCCATTTTAATGAACGTTTTGTCAGGTCCGTCTCCTTTTATTACAAAGTTTCCACCATAGATAATGATAGACGAGCTCGTATTATTTCCTTTTCCGTCGTACGCAGGGTTTTCAACATCTTGTCTCAGCGTATTATCCTCCTCATTATGCAGCACATATTCTCCTGCCGGAAAGTAGAACACCACTCTTGCATTGGCATTTGAATACGATTTGCTTTCGTCGTCAATGCGTACTAATTTTTTCTCTTTCAGCAAATTCAGGAATGCCTCCCGTGCAGTCAAATCAGGATGGGCATCCATATATTCCTTCACATTAATCGTTTCATACCCTAATGCAAATCCATCTGGTGCTTCTTCTTCCCCATGTTTGTAACCGGCATAAGAAAAATCCAGCAACACATTATCGGCCGAACCTGCCACAAATTTGTTCCAGGCATCCGTGGTACCTTTTCCCTGCACTTGTGCACTAATTTTCTTCTCTCCACAACGCAAAGATATAGTCAATGTTCCCGCATCCTCATCTGCCGAACATCCGGCAAAAGGAGAAAAAGCTGCAGCCGGCTCCTTTTCTACATCCCATACCTGACGGGTACCTATTTGCATCCATTGAGAACCGTTATAAGAAACTTCCCAGAAGTTTTTTTCTCCCACCCGGAACTGAGGAGTAAAAGTTCCTTTCCCTGCTGAACTTAAAGCTGCCGCCAACTGTCCGTCTGCAGTAGTCAGGTTTTCGGTTTTTCCATCCAGTTCACACACCCAATAACCATCTGCATCAATACCCACTAATGGGACGGAGTTCTTCTTTACCTGTTCCTCCTCTGCATACACGGTGAGCACATGTCCGTTATCCAATTCTACCAGATAACGTCCGTTGCTTTCTTTCATACAAGTAAGTACCTTCACTTTTCCCTCAGCTAGCTGCTGCATATCAGCCACATCACGGTTCATCTGGACAACTACATCACTCACTGACGGTGTATTATCTCCTTCCGAACCTTCGTTGCCTTCATTACCTTTCGGAGTATCATCCGTACATGCGCATACCACTCCTATCGCCATTATCGCCCAGAAAAGCAATAACCTGCCCGTCAAGAATCTTAAACAAGTCTTTTTCATTCAAATTCCAGTTCTTATTATTTTCTTACAACTATATGGCAAAACTACCCCGTAATAGCAATGCATCTACTACGGGGCAGTATTTCCCATATTATGATTATTTCAAGGCTTTCAACCAAGCCGGCACATATCCCAAGCGATTCTGAAGCTGCGCCTCATACAATGACTCTGGAGTAACCTTTACCCCTGTACTTTCTTCGTATGTCAGCTGACCTTCTTCTTGTGAGAAAGTAACTGCTTGCCCATGTGTACCTACCACTATAGGAGGATAAATTTTCCACCAGATACTTCCGGCATCCCACCATTTAAAGTCAGAAGCAAAGTTAATACCCTTCTCATCAATTGTACCCGTCACATACAAATTCCACAAAGTAAGATCTGACAAATGGTTGGGAGCTTCCGTTTCTGCTCCACCGGCATGATAGCGTACCAGTCCCCCCCGACAATTATCAAACAACGTAGCACGAGGCTGAGTGGCATGCGATTCAAAGCAGGCATCCTGTCCCCAGTTACAATTCCACACTACGGTTCCCATACTTGGTTTGGAAACCCCGCAACCGTGCCATTGCCCATGACCTCGTGTGTCAAAACTTTCGTCACTCACCTTGCCAATAAACACACGGCTGGAACCTTGCGCACGTACGGCAGAATGACCTCGATTACCGGTTATCGTAATATTATAGGCAGAACAGTTGGCCGATTCTCCAAAGGTAATGGCCTCACTCACACTTTCAAAACTTACATTGCGTACCCATGAATTCACCACGCGGTTCAACTGCAAAGGTACGTATCCACTGTCATACAGCCAAGCTTTCGATTTATCCTGGCCTTCTCCATGATGGTAATAAGGAGTAATGGCCTTGCCTATAAAGCTCAAATCTTCTACACCGACATTTTCAAAATATTTGTATTCCCGGATGACCCATCCTCCATCATAATCATTATAAGCCACATTCACCTCATGCATAATCGGTTCATAAAAAGTCACCACATTCCCATCAATAGATTTAATCTGATGGAATTCCATGACATTCACGCCTTTCCCATTTTCATTTTTGCCTGACAATCCCGGCTGTTGTGCAACTGACCAATCTGTTGTCATCTGACCATACATAGGGCCAACCTCTTTTGCCAAAAGTTCGTCATTTCCGCTTCGTAAACGAAGTTGTACCCATTTGCCGACCGACAGATCGTTAGCCGCTCCCACTTTTACGCTAAAACTACCCTTAGCAGCATTCTCCGCTACAGTTGCCAAAATCTTGGAATTATCAATATTTGTCGGGCTATTAGTATGTTTAATTGTCAGCAATGGGGCAGTCGTCGATTCACTCGTTCCAATCGGATTGTTCATCAACAGACGGGTCTTGCCTTCCCCATCACCTTTTATCACAAAATTACCTCCATAGATTTCAGGAAACTTATCCGTATCTCCTTCGGGCTGTAAGTCATAATCACCAGCCGGGAAATAAATTACGATTTTTGCAGTAGCGTTTGTATTCGAATTATCCGTCTTTCCAGGACATTTACGTACCAATTTATTTTCATACAGAATCAGATTCAAGGCTTCACGGGCAGACAGGTTATCATTTTCCATACGTTCCTTCACGTTTATCACCTTGTATCCCCAAGCAAAACCATCTGCAGGGGCACTTTCTCCGTGATTGTAACCAGCATACGAATAATCCAGCAACACATTGTCCTCGCTCTTCATAAAGAACTTTTTCCAAGCCTGAGCCGAAGAAGAAACCGTAGCATCTATTGAAAGAACCAGATCACCGCCCGACAAAGCCAACGACAAGGTTCCATCTTCATTTTCCGTCACCGACTTAAACAAAGAATAACTAGCTGCTGTTTTTCCTTCCAACGAAGGTGCTGGAGTGTCCGACAATTTTTTCCAATGCATTCCGTTCAAAGACATTTGCCAACAACCATCTTCACCTAATGCCAGCTGAGGAGTGAATGTACCCTTACCTAAACTTTTACATGCCGGAACAGGATTACCGGAGAGGTCTGTCAATGTCTGTTTTTCACCACCCAGCTGATATTCCCAATATCCATCCGCATTAATTGCAAACATAGGTATATCGGCATCGGCTTCTGTTTGCAAAGCTGCATTTACAATTTTTCCGTCACTTAATTCCAGTGTATAGTTATGCTGCTCATCTGAGGAATAATCCACCACCTTCACTTCTCCATTAACCATTAACTGAAGGGATGCAACGTCTGAATTATACTGCGCTAGTTTTTCTGCCAATTCAGCCGGTTGTTCTGGTATTTCAACTGAAGCAGGAGGATTCACGGTTTCCTCATCCGAACATGCTGTGATTGCAAGCAAACAACCACAAAACAATGCTTTATTCCAAAATTGTAGCTTCATAGTATTATCTATTTAAAATATGTATCAGCCATCCGGTAATGCTATATCGAATGGCTGATATTATTATTTAAGATTTTATTCTTTTATGGTCGCACCATAGCCTTGATATTCAGGTTTCAGGACATATGTACCCGTTGACTTATTCAAAGATTCAGATTCAAAAGGAGACTCGCTTAATTGCTCAAACTCATTACTATTTTCTTTCAATATTGGAGATATTCCTCCAAACCACGAAACTAAAGTAGAACCATCAAAAACATATCCTTTATTATCTATAATAAATCCGCTTCCTTTCCCATCAAATGAATCCGGATAATTTCCTCTTTTACGGAAAACTGTTACATTTTTATTCCCATTATTATCACTATAAATTAGATTATTTTTCATATCTATTTGAGATATATCCCCATTTATAAAACCTGCAGCCATATAATGTAAGTTAATAAATGTTGTATAACGCATCACAAGTGACTTTATGCCAACATTAGAGGATGCATCAGGAACATAAAGTAATTTAAATGCCGTATTACCAGCAGATGAGAATATTGAATTTTCAATCTTAACATTAGGGAAAAATATATCACTTCCACTGCCAATATTTAATATACGATAAGTGCCAGTCCTATCTACTATCATTTTTGAATTACAGAAAGAAAAACTATCCATCACTATTCCTGTCGTATTTAGGAATGAATTTTGAGTCGCATTTGAAGGTATTCTTAAATTGCACCCATCAAATGCAACAAACGGAGCATTAGCAGTCTCTATCGTCAAGAATTTTTCAGATACCGGTGAAATCAAAGCAATATTCTTACAAACAAGATTCGTTCCATTTAATTTCATTGTATTACTACATGTCACAACCGGTTTATCTCCTGTAGGAGAATCATTTATCAAAATCTTATTTTTATTTTGAGTATTCTTATATGTTACGTTCAATCCAGCTTCAATAAAATAAAGTCCATCCGTAGTAATTTCTGCATTATTACTAGAAATAAGGCTCACATTTAAATCGACTTCTTCTCCATTAATAAGGACCTTATTCTCCGCACTTCCCTTCTTTATTGTCACGTCATTAACAACAATTTCACCGCCTGCCAGAAATTCCTGATACCAGCTTGTGATTACTTTCTTAGAACGTACCTTAATTTGATCAACTGCCCAATGTAATCCTTTATGAACCTGCAAAGTAATGGTAGCTTCTACACCATCTTGATTTGGAGGTGTAACCGTCAAAGTAGAATTCCCAATTGCTGCAGTTACCGTCCAGCCTTCCGGCGCATTGACTAATACGGCATCTCCTTGCAAATTGACATTAGTCGTTGCACCATTCCCTGTTGGTACAATCCAAAATCCCTCTTCCATATCAGTAGGATCTGTAATAGCACATGCCAAACCAGAAACGATGGGGATTTCGTATTTTGTATCACTACCCGTTAAAGTTATTTCGAATTTATCTCCATTAGGAGCGGCTGATGCAATCGGTCCAGCCACTGAGGAACTTCCAGTGGAAGAAGCATATACGCGTGCTCCCTGCTGGTTCTTTATTTCTTCCCAAGTCTGCTTGTTATCATAGCTCACTTCCCAATAGTATTTACCTTCTGACTCCATAGTGAGACGGAACTGAGGTGTAACTCCCTGCTCGCCATCCTTTGCCACAGCACGGTGTTCTGTTTCCACACCGCCAATCACCCAATAGCCATTGCTGGAAATACTCACTTCCTGATACACATCTGTAGCTCCTACTACACCCTGCGTCAGCGTAATTACATTTCCGTCACTCAGTGTTAAAGTATAGCTTCCATCCTCATTTTCTGTATAACTTTGGATGGTCTTGTTCCCGTCCAAAGCCACACGTATCATGTTCATGCTTTCATTCAACCGATCGACCTTTGCTTCCATGGCAGTTACACGATCTTTCAAGGCATCAATGTCTCTTTCCAGATCATCGGTCTTACATGCTCCTAATGATAGTACCATCAGGGCCACACCTATATATTTATAGATTTTCATAATGTACATCTTGTTTTGTTAACCTATTGTTCATACTCTTAATTAACTGTCACGTTTACCGTAACCAGCTTACAGTAGCCTTCCGCTGAGAAGACTTTCAGATACAACGTATAAGAACCTGAAAGGCCAGCTGGAGCTGTCACTTTCAAATTCGTTTCAGTCACTTCCACCTGCAACGGAGTTGACTCAATGACAATCTCCTTTACATTGTTCTGCTGAATAGCGACTGAAACAGATTTCCCAGCCTTGACAGGCAAATCATACCCATCCGTCAAGATCAAACCAAAAGAATCTTCAACTCCCACAGGAACCGTTACTGATTCTCCCGTAGAAGCCACTACAAATGTCATTGACTTGCCATCCTCACTAACCGTTACAGACTGAAAAATACTAGGTAACATCATGTCCGGACTTGCTATAGGAGTAGTTCCTCCAAGACGTTCCCAAGTGGCACCTCCATCCATAGAAACCAGCCAGTAGCCTTCTGCATCGACACTAATCTGAGGAGTTACTCCATTTTTTCCATCTACCGGCCATGCAGTAATCGTATTTCCGGCATCATCTGTCAGGACATAATCCGCACCATCCTGCGTGTAATGCCACGTGCCATCATCTGCAATATACATTTGCGGTATTTCGTCATCCGGATTTCCGCTGTAAACCGTCACTGCCGTTCCATCGCTCAAAGTGAGCACATAATTTCCGGTCTTTTCATCACGACTATAGTCTTTGATGTAAACCTGCCCCAAAACCATGTCCTGATAAGCAACAATCTGCTTGTTATATGCATCTATCTGTGCATCCAATGCATCCAGACGCGAATTCAGGTCGTTAATGTCATTGCGAATTTCATCACGGTCATCGCACGATGAGAACGCGATAAAAGACAGACATGTAATAAATAGATATAGTAATTTTTTCATGATTCTTATGCTTTTTAGTTAATATGTGCACCGATATTTTCATAACCTGCTCCAGGTACAAATACGCCTGCATTCCAATCCATCGAGCCACCTTCTGTTGTAAATGGGTCAACGGCTTCTATAGGTAAGTTATTACCGCCTTCAATAGGATCTGGAGTTACACTACCATAAAATAAAGTCCACTTCTTCGCATCTGCAGATATATCATACACTTTGTTATTTCCATATTCCACCGCATTGACATCAGAGCCTGACATAAGCGCTATCACACTACGATTGTCTGTTGCCGAAGAATTATTCCACAATAAGTTATTAGTTACAGACAATTTGTTCATTTTTGCACGAGCCAATATGTTCTTAGCCAAAAGATTTACAAGTGTATTATTCTGTACTATGACTTTATTAAACTCTCCAAGAGAGGTATTCGACTGCAAGAGCGCAAAATTAGCCCAAGCATTTCCATTTTCAGCAGCATAAAAAATATTGTTTTTATAAACTAAGGACTCACAGCCATTAAATGTTTTGGATTTATCAGCATAAACAAAAAACATATTTATTGCAGTATCAGTAGTAGGAAGAGGTATTTTAACTTTCGTATTATAAATTGCAAAATTCACAATAGTACTAATCAAATTATCTGTACGACGGTCAAAACGAACCAACATTTTACCCACTCGCATCTTAACATCACATCCATCAAATATAATATGATCAAATCGAGTTTCAACCGATCCAGCTGTTGTTGCAATTAAACCACCATTGGTAAATGTCGCATTTTCAGCATCCAAAATCACATTCTTCATCACAATGCCCTTACCGCCAGTAGCACCTAACAAGAAGGAATTGGCCTCCACTTTTACTGTGGAAGGCTTCTCGGGGTTATTTCCAACAATCACCAATGATTGCAAATCAGAAATAGCATCGAGAGTTACAGTTGCCCCGTCCTCGATAAAATACACACCATTATTGTCGGAAATTGAAGCTGCATCCTGAAGTAATTGCCCACCAGAAAAATCAGTATTATTAATCTTTAATCCATAACCATTCTCATTGTCAGGTTCACCAACCACAATATCTTGCCCATTCCTATATACCTGATTAAAATAGTCTGTTACTTTTTCCCGAACCTTCACCTTTGCTACAGCCCAGTACATTCCTTTATTCACCTGTACCACCACTTCATCCGTATTATTGGCAGTAGCACGACTTTTCAAGCCGGCAGAAGCAGTTGCTGACTTTTTCACTGTCAAAGTAGCTTTACCGTCAGTCAAAGTTTCAGAAATGCTGGCCTCCCATCCGTGAGGAGCAATCACAAACCAATGGTCACCTTTTATCTCAACTTCGGCAGAAGCTTCATCTGCACCAATTTCCCAATAACCATCCGCCATATCTTTTTCCGGTACATTGATCACGCATGACAGGTCTGAGATGATAGGAATGCGAACTTCGGCTGTAGAACCTTGTCCATCTGTATAATAGGTCAGCACAAACTCATTTTCCTCTACCTTTGCATCCTTAAAAAGGTTATCCTTGGCTAATTCACCATCAACTTCGGTTACATACACTTTATTATCTTCTGCATCAGTTACAGGCTTCCAATCTGTTCCATTAAATCTTACTTGCCAATAATACTGCCGTGTAGAATTATCCAATGCTATGTTAAATTCAGGCTTATCTCCATCAACACTACTATCAGCACCCACTGCATTATAAGGAGTATCACTGCCATTCAGCATCCACTTGCCCGTTTCCGGATTAACCCCCAGCCGAGGAGTCGTAACCGTACCTTTTGAACCAATTGTAAGTGTCAATACATTCCCGTCATTAAACTTGGCAGTAAAAGTAGTTCCATCATTTACCAATACCTCAGAAATAGAATAAGCCGGAACTTCGGTAAAAGTACCGTCGCCATTATCTATCGTCTGACAAACCAACACTTTAGAGAAGAATGCAATATTCTCATTCAGTAATTTTACTTGTTCTTCAAGCAGAGTCACTCTATCCTTGAGAGCATTCACATCGTCCTTCAAATCCTCCTGCTTACAGCCCGTCACAGCCAATACCATGAGAGCCAAAAGGATATATGATTTTATGTATTTCATAACGCAATTCATAATTTAAAGTTAATCTGTCACATTGACAACCACAGTATATACCTGTGAATCGTCATGCTTATAGTTCGCATTTGTAATCAAGAAAGTTGCTCTGTAAGTACCCACATTTTCATAGGTATAGCTATATGAACGAATGTCTTGCGACAAGTTCTTGATGCTTACCCCCTGATCAGGTTCACATGAGGTAATCTTAATAGGGTCAGACACCAGCCAGGCAGTTTTCCACGAATAAGCACTTCCCGTACTGTGAATATAGAATCCTCCATTTGCCACATTGTTCATGTTCCACATCCCTGAAACATTTGCTGTTACTGTGCCATACGCTAAATCATCAGGTAAATAGCTTGAAACGCTAGTCCAATCGTTACCTTTATATCCCTTATCATCGTCTTTAATTGACTGGTTATAGAGATTTTCATGATTGAAGTTCAACGCAGTAAACATGAATTCACCTGCATATTGATGCGTCACATTGTTATTGCGAAGCAGATTCTCTATATTCATAGAGTCAAAATAATATTTCAACTGAGTAGTAGCATTCTTTCCATTAACGCTAGGATTAGGTCTTTCCTCTTTGTTATAAGCTATCGCTATAACCAAATTCTTACCTACAAAATCCTTTACATCCAATTCACAAGACTTTGCCACAGTTATATTCGTTCCAAGATTATCGTACTCAGCTTTAGGACAAATTTCCTTCCACTTTCCCGCTTTCCAGAAATCAACAACCAGCGTAGAATCAGCATCAAAATTATCTTTTGATAAGCCGGGGAAACCTTCTACCCCATTTTCCGGATCGGAAAAAGCATAAAAGACATCAATACAATTAGTATAACGCCCTGTTGACTCTGCGTATGAAGTACCTTCCTGATAGATATTAAATTTTAACTTTGAAGAAACAATATCTGATTCTTCATTTTCCACACGTTGACGGTAAATATACTGATGTCCAAGTTCTCCACTATAAAAAGTTATGAAATCAGGTTCTCCCGCAAAAGAGAACTCTACCGGAGTTCCTTTTTTTACAGTAATTATACTCCCTTCGGCAGTAACAGTCTCGGATGTCACCACGCTTACGTTTACTTCGTCCAGTCCTTCGGTCATCTCCTTTGTACAAGACGCAAAAGCCAACGTAGAAAGCAACAATATATATAATTTTGAAGTTTTCATTTACCAATAATTAAATTTTCATTAATACATTTATCATTACCAACCCGGATTGTTGCTTGTGATTGCCTTATTCACAGCCATCTCCGCATCAGGTATAGGGAAATAATTATAAGTAGAAGATACCTGGAAATAAGTATACACATTTGAAGGGCCCTGATTCCATTCCCCTCCTGCACGAGCGTAATCAATAAGCTCATTCATATCCTCTACAAATTCTCCCCAACGAATCAAGTCAAAATGGCGAGTATACTCGAAGCAAAGTTCACGACCGCGCTCATCTTTCACCATCTGGCGGAACTCATCTTTGTTTAAAGTTCCCTTTGCAATTGTACTTGCCCCAGCACGCTCTCTCACCTTATTCAGATAATCATAAGCGGCATCCGGTCCGTTCAATTCATTTTCAGCTTCCGCTACCATCAGCAGCACATCAGAATAACGTAAAATCGGGAAATTAATAGCAGTATTATTCTTATCTTTCTTATCGGCCTCATATTCACGACGGTATTTAGAACATGAACGAGCTATATTCGTCGTAAATTTACTATTATAATCATAATCTCCTTCCTTGGGTTCTGTTGTTCCAGAAGCCCAATCTTTTTTCCCATAAGAATAAGATCTGTTATTATCATGAGCAAGGACAGCATCCCGGAAACCCAGTTCATAAAATTTACGTCCCGTCACACCGGTATTTTTGCCATCTTTTTCCATATAAACAAAAGGAGCAATATTCCACAAGAAACGACTATCCTTCAATTTAATAGTCTTGCAAGCCTCGCCTTCTGCTTTTTCTGTTTTATCACCTGTATTCCAATTTACATGAAGAGACATCAGTCTCTCAGTACTTGGTTCTTCAATACAATACAAGCGATACAATTTAGGAGTTGCAAACATAAACTCATACGAATAGCCCGGATCTGCCGCACCTACTATATCTGAATTAGATGACATATCAGGAGCTGCCAAACCAATAATATTACCAATACGTCCTTCTGCCTTTACATCCGTAGTGTTATTACCGGAAAATTCAGCTTCCCAAATGCTCTCATTAGCTGTGGAATTATAACGATCAGAACATAAATCAATGAAGTAATCCCAATAATCCTTTGCTAAGTCATGTCCTTGATTTGTACAGACTTTCAACGCATAATCTTTTGCAGCCTGATAATAATCCTTTTTCTCAGCATCTGTAGCAGCACGGTTATCGCGATGATATTCTCCTGCACGGAACAGATATACACGCGCCAAAATGCCCCAAGCGGCTGATTTTGACACACGACCAGGCTTATAACTCAATTCTGCTGCCGTCAGCAGACCGCCGCTTGTTTCATCGGAAACCTCTTGCATTTCCTTGATAATAAAATCATAGATTTCCTGCTTGTCTGTACGAGGAATATCCAATCCTACCACATCTTTCGTAGATTCTGTTTTAAAAGGCACGTCTCCCCAGCACTGCACCAAGTTAAAATAATAGAACGCACGCAAAAATCTTGCTTCCGCTGTATACTGAGCTTTCAAACCAGAATCAATATCAGAAACCTTGTCAATATTTTCCAAAAAGATATTGGCACGGTTAATGCCGGAATACAAAGTATACCAAAATCCTGTTACAGCCGCATCACTGGTAGTAGCATTATTACAAATCAGTCCTTTAGTGGCAGGTGCACGTCCTGAACCTCCATAGTGAGACAAATCATCACCTCCCACAAGATACATATAGTCTGCTCCATAGAACGTAGACTGACCTAACTCTGCATAAATTCCGGTCAAAAAAGAGTTGGCCTCATCTGCCGTATTAAAATAGTCTGACAGTGTAAGCTGGTAAGGCTCTTTATCCAGAAAATTACAGGATGTCAGTGCACCGCCAAACAATAAAGTAAAAATCGTATATTTTAATGCTTTCATAATTAATCCCTTAAAACTTTGTAAACTCTTATTAGAAACCTAGGTTAACACCAAAACTGATAGAATAAGCTCTCGGATAAGAAGAGAAGTCAAGTCCCGGAGTCAACGCACTGTTACGAACCGACACTTCCGGATCGTAACCAGAGTAGCTGGTCCATGTCCACAAATTCTGTGCAGCAATGTAAACTCTTGCATTGCTTAACTTAGCCTTGGCAATCAATGTTTTTGGGAAAGTGTAACCCAATGTCACTGTTTTCAAACGTAAGAAGGAACCGTCTTCTACAATTCGGGAAGAAATCACACGATTTGAAGCAGAAGTAGTTGCAGCCGGAATGTCACTGTCCGGATTTTCCGGTGTCCAGCGGTTGGCATAGCTGGCATACTGGTTCAGTTCGCGAGACTTATTGTTTGAACTTTCAAAGAACAATCGGTTGGCATTCATAATGTCATTACCGTATGACCACTGGAAGAATACACTTAAGTCAAATCCTTTGTAAGTAAAGTTATTAGTGAAACCACCTGTGTGAATCGGCAAGCCACGGCCTATAATGGTACGGTCGTTGGAATCAATGATTCCGTCACCGTTCACGTCCTTATATTTAGGCATACCCGGTTGTGTATTGGTTTCTGTAGAATAATATGGAACCCCTTTCTTTAATGTATAGGTATCACCAGATTTATTAAAATCATCATACTTATAAGTTCCCTCATAAATATAGCCATACATCATACCCATAGGCAATCCTACCTGAGCAATGTAACTGGGCTGTGAGTTATAATTCTGGTCAAATGAGGCTGCCGTCAGTAAGCTGTTCTGCCCTTCAGACAATGCTAATACTTCATTCTTATTGAACGCGATGTTAAAATCGGTTGACCAGGTAAAGTCCTTTGTCTGAATATTCACTGTATTCAAGCTCAATTCCAATCCGTCATTACGTACCTTACCAATATTCTTCGTTGCACTGTAGAAACCGGAAGTCAACGGAAGAGAAGCCTCTAAGAGCAAATCTCGCGTAGTTTTACGATAAATATCTGCTGTAAAATTCAAACGTTCCTTGAAGAAACTTAAATCCAATCCCACATTCCACTGTTCCGTGGTTTCCCATTTCAAGTTGCTATTACCAATAGAAGTAGGAACCGTTCCTACATTGGTAGTACTACCATTAATAGGATAAACACCACTTGGAATACTTCCGTTAGAAATATAATCTCCCACTTTCGACTTCAGCGCCTGCAACAAGGCATAATATTCATATTCACCAATTCGGTTGTTACCGGTCAATCCCCAGCTCGCGCGAAGCTTACCAGCATCCAACACCTTACTTAACGGTTTCATAAACTCTTCTTCCATAAAATTCCAGGCCAAAGAACCAGAAGGGAAATAACCGTAACGGTTCTTTTTACTAAATTTAGAAGAGCCATCGGCACGGAATGAGGCCGTTGCATAGTATTTCGATTTGTAATTATAATTAAAACGGGCAAGATAAGACATCATTGACCATGAACTTTTTAAAGAATTAGTTGTACTTGCCTGTCCTTCATTCATACCCGCCATACCTAATGACTCGTTAGGTATATGAATGGTCTTAAATGAATAATATTCATAATCCGAATTCTGGAATGTAATACCGACTAATGTATTAAAGAAGTGTTTTTTCTTGATATTAGTCTGATAAGTCAATGTATTTTCGTTCAACCAGGTCAGACGTTCATTACGAACAACTTGCGCATTTACTTTATCTGTTGAAGTAGGACCACCATAACGTGTCTTGGAGTTATTAAACTGGTCATTCTTACGTGCATCGTATGTATAACCACCCGAAACTTTCAACTTCAAGCCTTTAATAAATTCATATTCCACAAAACCGTTCAACTGCAAGTTATTGATATAATTTTTGCGGTATTCGTTCTTTAACGACATAATCGGGTTGAAACGGTAGTCGTTGCTGTTATCCACTGCATCATCCATTACGTTATCCATCAAAGAGCTAAGCGGTTTGTTCGGGAAAGTAACCGGACGATACCCCCACACGCTATAGAACAAGTTGTTCATACCACTGTAAGAGTTCTCTGAAGGAGTGGAACCAGTCTGAATAGAACGAGAATAGTTGGCTGTCAAACTCATATTCAGTTTGTCACGACGAACTACCGTGTTCATACGGCCCTGCAAACGCTCATAACCAGAATTCAGCAATACACCCTCCTGATTATAATAAGAAAGAGAAGCATTGTAACGAACTCCTTCCGTACCACCGCTCAAACGCAGGTTGTGATTGTGCTGCAAAGCGGTACGGAAAATTTCATCCTGCCAGTTATACTGGTCAATATTACGGTAATCTTCCAGTGTCCATTGTTTACCCTCCCATTCCATCAAATAACCACCATTGGATGAAGTCATCTGTTCCGGATACATTTCGGCTTGCAATTTTACAAATTCGTATGCATCCATCATCGGAATAGTACGCGTTACATGTTGCATGGTTACGCTACCATCATAACTCAATTGCGCCCTACCAACCTTTCCTTTCTTTGTAGTAATGATAACAACACCATTCGCACCACGGGCACCGTAAATAGCCGTAGCTGATGCATCCTTCAAAATATCCAACGATTCAATATCCGAAGGGTTGATAGTGCTGGCAATAGCTGCATCTTCTACCGGGAAACCATCAATCACATAAAGCGGAGAGTTATCCTGTGTCAACGAGTTGTTACCACGAATCACAATGTTCATGGTTCCACCTGGGGTACCTTCACTGGAAGATACATTCACACCGGCAATACGTCCACCTAAAGTCTGGTCGAACGAACCAACCGGAGTATTCAGCAATTCATTCATATCTGCCTTAGCTACGGAACCGGTCAAGTCTTTCTTTCTTACTTCCTGGTAACCTACTACTACTACTTCATCCAATACCTTCGTATCTTCTTCCAATACGATAGACATCGGTTTAGAGGTATCCACCTGCAGCTCTTTTGTGGCATAGCCAATAAAAGAGACCACAATAACGGATTTTTTGTCGGGTACTCCCAATGAGAACTTACCATCAATATCAGTAATAGTTCCCTGAGTAGTCCCTTTCACTTGGATACTGGCACCAATAACGCTTTCACCCGTCTGGTCAACCACAGTACCCCTCACGAGTACCTGGGCCATAGCCACAGTTACAGAGAACAAGACGAACAACATCATGCTCAATCCCCTTCTCCATAGAATAGTTCGGAATTCGGTTTGCATACAAGAATTTAGATTAAATTTAGATTTTAAAGTTTTCGTCACAAATGTACCGTTTTATTATAGAAAGAGGTGACAAAATAGTTCATTTAAGGGTGCAAAAATATTCATCGCCTAAAATACACCCCAAAGAGTAAATTCATAACCAAATGATTCACAATGATATACAAAATACAATATGATAAAGAACATCTATTAAACGCCACTAATTTCACCCTTCAAAAAACGCTTCGACGTTTAATCCAAAACGCAAGTACGTTTTAGTTAAAACGCAAGTGCGTTTGACTTCAAACACAAGGACGTTTTAATCCAAACGCACTTGCGTTTTCAAAAGATACCAAAAATCATCTTTTTTTCCTCTTTTAAAAGAGGAAATACGTATTCGGAATCGTTTTTCTGTTTCTATTATTTGCAGAGTTTTCAAATTAGCCCTATCTTCGCATGATAAAAACATTCAACTTTTTATGACCCGGATGAACAGAATAAAGAAACTAAAAAAAATCCGCCTCCACCATGAAGGAACCCACATCCTGATTACCAGTGCAGTCCTGCTGCTGCTTATCAACGCGGCTTTATACTGGGGGATAGAGTGCCGGATACCTTTTTATATCGTGGCAGCCGTAAGTGTCGTAGTCTACTTGCTGATGGTCAATTTCTTCCGCTGCCCGATTCGGTTGTTCAAAGGAGACACGGAGAAAACCGTGGTAGCTCCGGCAGACGGACGCATAGTCGTGATAGAGGAAGTGGACGAGCATGAATATTTCCACGACCGGCGGCTGATGATTTCCATTTTCATGGACATCACCAATGTACATGCCAACTGGTATCCTGTAGACGGAGTGGTAAAACATGTAGACCATCACAACGGACGGTTCATGAAGGCGTGGCTTCCCAAAGCCAGTACGGAAAACGAGCGTTCCATGGTGGTAATTGAAACGCCTGAGGGTCATACGGTTATGGCACGGCAGATTGCAGGTGCAGTGGCAAGACGCATCGTAACATACGCCGTACCGGGTGAAGACTGTTACATTGACGAACACATGGGATTCATCAAATTTGGTTCGCGAGTGGATGTGTACCTGCCGTTAGGTACGAAAGTTTGCGTCAGCATGGGGCAAAAGACAACCGGTAACGAAACGGTAATTGCCCGCTTGCCTTAATCCTGAAATACAATATTTACACCTTATTATATTTATACCTTTTATATATAGGATATGGCTAATGTGATAACCCGGAATATTCCCAATACGATTACGAGCTGCAACCTGTTTTGCGGATGCATAGCCAGCTACATGGCTTTTCATAGCAAATATGAATTAGCATTGCTTTTCATCGTGTTAGGAGCTACATTCGACTTTTTCGACGGGATGACCGCCCGTCTGCTACATGTCTCTTCTCCCATCGGAAAAGAACTTGACTCTTTGGCAGACGACATCACGTTCGGACTGGCACCGGCTGCCATTGCCTTTTCCTTGTTCAAAGAGGTACATTACCCGGATTTTCTACAGCCGTTGTCAGGAATCATGCCCTATACGGCTTTCCTGATAGCAGTCTTCTCTGCCCTGCGACTGGCCAAGTTTAACCTGGATGAACGGCAGACTTCTTCCTTTATCGGAATGCCTACTCCGGCTAACGCATTATTCTGGGGCTCACTGACCGTAGGTGCACACAGTTTTTTAGTGTCCGACCATTTCAATGCTTTATACTTGTTCATCCTGGTAGTAGTCATGTCACTGCTGCTGGTGGCAGAACTCCCGATGTTCTCCCTGAAGTTCAAGGACCTGTCATGGGGACATAACAAGATAAGCTATATATTCCTGATTGTCAGCATTCCTCTGTTAATCATCTTCCAACTGAGCGGATTTGCAGCTGTCATTGTCTGGTATATCATTCTGTCATTACTGACATATAAGAAATAGCTTAGAAATCGTATGGCACATTTTTTGCATATCTCACATTAAAAACAAAAGACAATGTTCCATATTTTAGGCTTTCTATTTTTTATCATACTGGTTGTTCTGGTGATTGGATTGCTCATTCTTTCCAAAGTCATCGGCATGGTATTCGGATTCAAGCGTCGTATGCAAGGTAAGAATTCGGGTCAGCGGACAACTTACTCTTCTCAAAATTATCAGTCGGGCAATCGTCAGGAGGAAACATTTGATTCTTACTCCACACAAGGAGATGTGCCTGTGCGTCAACGCAAAAAGATTTTTGATAAAGACGAAGGGGAATACGTGGAATTCGAAGAAATCAACTAAGAATCCTTATCTTTTCTTCCGGAAGAAATCTTTCATCAGTCCGGCACATTCATCGGCCAGCACTCCTTTCACGACTACGGTCTTCGGATGCAGGGCTTGAGGTGCATAGCGCTGGTAACCTCTTTTCTCGTCTTCCGCACCGAAAACGAGCCGACCGACCTGCGACCAGGCAATAGCACCGGCACACATCACACAGGGCTCCACTGTAACGTAGAGCGTGCAATCGGTCAAATATTTTGCTCCTAACGAATTGGCAGCGGCAGTAAGTGCCTGCATCTCGGCATGGGCTGTCACATCGTGCAGTGTTTCGGTCAGGTTATGCGCACGTGCCAAAATACGGTCACGACAGACCACCACGGCTCCCACCGGAACCTCTCCTCTTTCTGCTGCCCGTGCGGCCTCAGCCAGAGCCTGTTTCATGTAAAAAGAATCATCTGCCATAACTTATCTGCGCATATCGTGTTCCTTGAAAAGTGTAGGATAATCTTCCTCCATATTCTGATGGATAAAAGCCAATACGGTCTCGCGAAGCCAGCGTGCCTTGTTGGTTATCTGGTATTTCTCCAGGTAACGGTTCACAATCCGCACCTCTTCTTCGCTCATCAGACAAACCATCCGCTGGCGGCGGGGAGGATCACTGACTGGTACTTTTTTTCTTTTTTTTCCGCTATTTACCATCTTCGGTGCAAAATTAGCGTATTCTGTTAAAATGGAAGCATAAAAATGCGTATTTTTGCGAAAAAGCGGAAAAATGGCATCACATAATGAACTGGGAAAAGAAGGAGAAAATGCGGCCGTGAAGTACCTGCTGGAAAAAGGATATGAAATCAGGCACCGAAACTGGCACTCCGGACACCGCGACCTGGACATCGTGGCACAAAAAGACGGCGAACTGGTCATTGTAGAGGTAAAGACGCGAAGCGATGCCTGTTTCGGACAGCCGGAGGATGCGGTGGACAGGCGTAAGATAAGAAGCATTGTGGCCTCTACGGATGCGTACGTCCGAAAGTTTGCCATTGACCTTCCGGTTCGCTTTGATATTATCACGGTAGTAGGAAACCGTCCTCCCTTCCACATAGAACACATTGAGGACGCCTTTTTCCCGCCCGTGTGGAACTAACTTTGAAACAGAAAAGAACAATGACATATCCTGAACCTATTGTATTGGCAGAAACGACTTCTACCAACACATATCTGGCGGCACTCTGCCAGAAAGAAGCGTGTGCGGAACTGACCACCGTGTATTCATCTTTCCAGTCGGCTGGGCGCGGACAGCGCGGCAACAGCTGGGAGTCGGAAGCCGGAAAGAACCTGCTCTTCAGTTTTGTTGTTTATCCGGAGTTTCTGGAGGCACACCGTCAGTTCTACCTTTCACAGGTGACTGCCTTAGCACTGCATGATGTATTGTCCTCTTACACGGAAGGCATTTCCATCAAATGGCCGAACGATATTTACTGGAAAGACAAGAAGATTTGCGGTACACTGATTGAGAATGACCTGACAGGCATCCATATCAGCCGTTCCATTTCGGGTACGGGCGTAAACCTGAACCAGGAACGTTTCCTCAGCGATGCCCCCAATCCGGTATCATTATGCCAGATTACGGGCAACCAATATAACCCGCGGGAGATACTGGAACAGATTATGGAAAAAGTGACGGAGTACTATCAACTTCTGAAAGAGAACCGGACAGAGGTGCTGGAAACACGCTACAAAGAGGCGCTTTACCGAAAAGAAGGTTTACATCCTTTCCGCGATAAAGACGGGGACTTCCGGGCACGCATTGCCGACATAGAACCGAACGGACGACTGATACTGGAAGACGAGGACGGACAGACAAGGGGGTATTTATTTAAGGAAGTGGAATACATCTTATGACACGTACTGACCGACAGATTCTTCACATCGCCCTTCCTTCCATCGTTTCCAATATCACAGTTCCCCTATTAGGTCTGATTGACGTCAGCATTGTAGGACATTTGGGAGCCGCTTCTTACATCGGTGCCATTGCCGTGGGAGGCATGCTGTTCAATATGATTTACTGGCTGTTCGGCTTTCTCCGCATGGGTACCGGAGGGCTTACCGCACAGGCTTACGGAAGACACGACTTGCAGGAAGTGACGCGCATCCTGCTGCGTTCACTGAGCATCAGCCTGTGGCTGGCGCTTGCCCTGCTGATACTGCAATATCCGATACGAAATATCGCATTTATGTGCATGGACACCAGTGAGGAAGTCCGGCAATTAGCTACATTGTATTTCCACATCTGTATCTGGGGGGCACCGGCCACTTTAGGCCTCTATGGCTTCACGGGGTGGTACATCGGCATGCAGAATTCCCGCTTTCCGATGTTCATCGCCATCACCCAGAACATTGTCAATATTGCGGCCAGCCTGTTCTTTGTATTCGTACTGAAGATGAAGGTAGAAGGCGTGGCATTAGGCACGCTCGTGGCACAATATGCCGGACTGGGTATGGCCTGTCTGCTCTGGCTGGCTTATTACCGTCCACTCCGGAAATACCTTCTCCAGAAAGCCCTGTTCGACCGTACGGAAATGAAGCGTTTCTTCCAGGTAAACCGGGATATTTTTATCCGCACGCTCTGCCTGATTGCAGTTACCGTCTTCTTCACTTCCACTGGTGCGGCTTACGGGGATGTGGTATTAGCCGTAAATGCCCTGCTGATGCAGCTATTCACCCTCTTTTCTTATTTCATGGATGGATTTGCCTACGCAGGAGAGGCACTGACCGGAAAATACATCGGGGCCAAAGACGACCAATCGCTAAGACTGACCATACGGCACCTCTTCAAGTGGGGAATCGCCTTATCACTGCTGTTCACGTTACTCTACGGAGCAGGAGGAAAAAGCTTTCTCGGCTTGCTCACCAACGACACTTCTGTCATTTCGGCTTCTGAGGAATATATCTATTGGGTACTGGCCATTCCACTGGCAGGATTCTCGGCCTTTCTGCTCGATGGAATCTGTATCGGCGCTACAGCCACCCATTTGATGCTCCGTTCCATGCTGGTAGCCTCGGCCAGCTTCTTTCTGCTCTATTATGGATTGCATGACACATTAGGAAATCATGCGTTGTGGATGGCTTTTATTGTCTATCTGGCACTACGAGGCATTGTGCAAGCCTTTTACTATTTTTCCTACAAACTTCCCTGGAAAGATTAAACACCTACCACCCCATCCAATTGCGGCATAACCACCAGGCTATCACAATAAAGAAATAAATCCAAATGAAAAGAGGCCGATGTACCTTTATATAAAGTTTGGGGTACTTGGAACGAATAGACTCAACATAAAACAGTCCTATGATAATCGGTAAAGAAACGACCAATAAGGCATTGTACCCCCATGCTGCTGCCACATCTCCATGTAACAAAGCATGAACAGCCCGCTGTGAACCGCACCCCGGACATTTCCATCCGGTCCATACAAAAAAAGGACACTTGGGAAAAAGGTAAGCATACTATTTTCCGCCTTGACGCA
>ULLJ01001463.1_pt1 | contig 34142 bp, 53 predicted proteins | sample 1951371 | NCBI WGS metagenome assembly ULLJ01 (sample SAMEA4835522, study PRJEB28245) | human gut metagenome | biome: gut microbiome; material: fecal sample | place: Denmark | collected 2008
AGTATTAATAATATATAAATAATATCCTTATATTTTCTTTTCTTTTTATACAACTTTTTCTTTTCTTTTAAAATTTGAATTTACATTTTGTGGTGAAAAATGGTATTATAGTTTTGTCGATAGCAGACACAACAATTTCAAAACGAAAACAAACCAAAATTAAATTTTCACATTCATCCGTTTTCGGTATTAGAACAATAACTTCATAAAAAAGAACAGTAAACTCTAAAATAATCTTTCCATACACTGTTCTTTTTTTTTTATATTTTTTACTTTCTTGTTCGGGTGAGTATTTGTCACATGATAAAATATTACTTGGGTGGGGAAGTAATTCAATGAGAAACATAGTATATGATCGACGTGGGTATATCATTGTCGATACGGGTAGTGACTTAGTGGTTGTGAATACTTTGGGGGAATATTCCAATCACGCACATTTCAAGCGACGTACAGATCGTTACGGAAATGTTAATTTACACAATGCTAAAATGTGTATTCACCTCGCATTAGAACAAATTTATCCAAAAAATCATTTAATGCGTAAAGCTGTGTTACGTGTGAGCACCGACGAAGAATTTAAGGCATGGATCATTCGTCGTGCTAAGAGCCATGCACACTATCACTAACATGATATAATTATCATGAGGTGATTAATGTGACCTACTTTGACCGTAGAAAAGTTTTTGTGTATATTGTGGTAACGTTATTGATTGTTGAAGCAATATTTCAAGGTACGATAAAAATGGATGTTCTACTCGGATTAATCTTATTGAATATCGTATATGAATTAATATTGATTAACGATTATTTACGAAATCACAAATAAGTTCGTTCATTTTTCAGTATTTTATAAAACAACTCCTTTGAAAAAAAAAACAATTTTTTTACGATTAGTCAACGCAAGTTGAACTTTCTTTTTTGTTTAATTTATCTCTAAACACCTTAACGTCCAGTGAGGTGTTTTTTGTGCTTTTATTAAAAGTTATTAATACGCAAAACCATATAGTAACTGACTTTGTAATTGTTTCATGCGCTCAATCTTTTGTAAATCAGTTGCATCGTATTCTTTAGGTTTTTGTGTTGTCGGTTGATTTAACCAGCTTGGAACTTGTTCTTGACGTTTAATGGTAGTTGTCCTACTGTACGGGTTTACATCCACTTCTTGTCCGTTATTTCTTGCACAAGCAATTAAATAACCTATTTTATTATGTATATGGTTATTTTTTGCAATTTTTAAAACTAAACTGATAGTAATATTATCGAAACGAATGTCTTTACAATCTTTATTATTCAAAACAACATTAAATGTATTTTCTATACATTCAATTAACGGTTTATATCGATTATTTTTTAAAAGAGTCTTTTTTTCTAAAAAGGATATTTCTTTATCGTGTTCAGTTTTTGAGCATGGGCGATGTTCAATTTCTGAGCATGGCTTCATGTTTTGTTGCTCAGTTTTTGAACATGGAGCGTTAACTTCAACCTCATTCAGTTCTTCGCTATGTTCAGTTTTCGAGCATGGTTTTAGATATAGTGAATCACATTTATTAGAACCTTGAACAACCACTTCCAATAAATCAAACTTAACTAATCGCTTTAACCCAGCTTTTAAAGTGTTTCTTGATACTCGTAAATATTTAGCTAGTTCTACTTGCTCATATTTGACATAGTAACCTTTATCGTCAATCCACTCATTAGCGATAGACAATCTAGTACGATTTAATAATGTGGCATAGATCATTAAATCAATAGGCTTTAATCCTTTATAACGTGGTTCTAATAAATCTTGTGGTATCTGTAAAAATGTCATATTCTCCATATAGTTTTTGATGTTTTGGTACATAAAAAAACTCCTTTACGTTTTGGATTTCCGTGAAAAAGGAGCTTTTATCAACTGACAGGTTGTAATATATCTTAAAAAATGTATAACAAAATAGAAATATTACTATAATACTATTGCATAAAGTTATACAATTAGTATATAATAGTCTTATCAATTGATAAAAACTATTTGAAACGTCAACCCTTTCTGAGTGCTAAATCATCGGGGTTGGCGTTTTTCCTATTTCAACGAATTATTTTTGACATAATAATATCATAACTTGTTGGTATTTTCAACCATTTTCGACATTATAATTTTTGTAAATTAATTATACTTTTATTGAGTCTATTCGCATAGAATATATTAACTATTTAAAGGGGTTGATATTATGACGATTTGGAATCAAATTAAAAATGGATTTAATAAAGCTGTATATGGTGAACTGACTAAAGAGGATTATTGGGAATATTACAAGCATCAAAATCCTTTACCCAAAGTTGATGCGATGGAACTTTTAAATGATCTTAATGAATTATTAGAGTATCGACGACAAGCGACAGCAACTGCAATCGAAACTGATATAATCGAATCAGATGACGTTATTGAAAAAGATTATTTACTAGACGATGACTTTGTAAAGGGGATTGAGTTATTGTGAGAAATAAGATTATTTTATTAGCTTGTACGTTTATTGTAATTGTTTCGGCAATTCTAACAGCATACTTTTTAATCCAGCACGATCAAACTGTGAAACTTAAACAATATCAAGATGAAGTAGCGGAAGCTATGGTTCAGCAACAACAAGAAGATGTTATAAATAATTTTAAAGATTACTACCTAGTATTAAATAGTAACGTTCATAAATTAATTACTAATTTCAAGGATAATAAAAATAATATTCTAGTCGCTAAAATAGAAAACAACACTAAAATTCCAAAAGATATTCTTGATTATTTTATCGAATGGTCCGACTATAAAGATACTTATATTGAATATTTAAACGATGATGCAAATATACCTGATGGTGATAAATATAAAGTTATTAAACAAAATATCATTGACGTGTTAGATGGCGTAGCTGAATATGTCGCGTTCGTATATACCTTTTACGAAAATGAGGGTGGTGCTGATCTTGCATTTACTATAAATGATATTGGTGACGGTTTACTTCAAAAACTAACCGCAATAGACCTTATGTTTCAAAAAATTAGCTCCAATGAATAGGGGCTTTTTTTATTTTATGATATAATTAATATAAACAGGAGATGGGGGATGAAAAATGCAAAAAATATATTGTTGTGTAATTGAAAGAGCCTACGCGGAACGAGTATTTCAAGAACACCCTGACGGCGTTGAAAGATTATTTAAACTATTCGATAAAGCTCCAGCACCGATTAGTGTGATCCATGAAACTTCAAAAGATGATATTGAAAAATTAGGATATTGTATGGGATTAACGTTAAATACAAAAGAGCTTCAAGGCTCACCTGATTGTTTCGTTTTCGCCACGTCAGGGAGCGTTAATTATCATTCCTATAAAAATAGACCTGAGATCACATTAGTCGCCCTTACAATGGATAAGAATGAGGATAAAGACTATTATACTCGTATATTAGAACATATCTTAGACGTTATCAATGCTGAATACGATAAGGAATATGAAGTAAATATGCAAATTCGAGGAATTAAAGATGAAAAATAATATTATCAGCTTAGAAGAATTTAAAATGAAATCCGCTATGCGTAAATTAGGTTATCGCGAGGACTTTGATCCGAACAATTGTATTATTAAACAAGACTATTTTGAATTAGGTGATAGACGATATTTCATGTCTACTGTTGATTTAGGAATAGATCACTCGTTTTTTAGCGATAAACCTATTTATTGGGAAACTATGATTTTCGATCATACAAATGGTGAAGATTTCGGTGATTTATATTGCGAACGTTATAGTAGCTTAGAAGATGCTATTGCTAACCATGAGCGTATTCTAACGTTAGTGAATGAGGGGAACTTTAGCACCGTTAAAGATTTATATATATCGTGTGATTTAGGTTTTTATAACTTAGAACGATAGAGGGGTTATAATGGATAAGGAATGGGATGCAATGGGATTATGTAAATGTAAGAACTTAGAATGTCCTAAACGTGATATTTGTTATCGTTTCAAGAAAAAGGATCATCCGAACTGGCAATCGTACACAATTTTTAAATGTCCGACTGAGCACGAATGGAGATACTTCATTAAATTAAAGAAAGGAGATATTTTATAATGGACGAAATGAAAGCGAAAATAATAGAAATGTTAACGGAATTGAGTGAGGAAATGTCAGTCGAAGATTTTGAAAAACTATGTAAACAAATTGAACAGTTAGCACATGAAACTGAATAGAAATCATAATAAAAAGCACTCTAGTCGTAATTGAGTGCTTTTTATATTTTGAATTACCTTTAAATGCTTGTGCGTCATTTAAAGAATTTGATTGTATTTATCATAACAGTATAAGAGTTTAGAAAGTTATACATTATATGTAATAGGAATAATGTATTAGGTATTAGAAAAAAATCGAATAGATATGTATTAATTTTTAGTGAATGTATTATTAATTTAAAAATGTAGTTTGAGGTAAAGAGAATATTTACTTAAATATTCAGTGTTATCAATATTAAATTTAATTACATGAAATAGATATTGTTTAGAGAGAGTAATTGCTATCTAACCAGCCATACGGATCAGAACGCGGTAAATTAAATCAACCCGACAAACCTTTACAATGGATTTTATCGAAGTTTATTCTTTAGACTTTAAAGTTTGATTTTAAAAGAAATTTTACGTTTAATGTTTGAAATTTAAGCATATTGAAATTTGAACTTTTCGACAATTTTCTGACTATAAAATTATATTTGTATGAGCTTATAGTCTGTTTGGTCTATCTACCAACATCGTTATATAGTAAATCGCTTTATTGTCCCCATAACAACAGCCATTATTTTATTTAGTGATTTATTTTATTTACATCTGTAAATCACTAAAACATCAGATGGATTTAATATTTGTTCTTTTCGGTTAAATAGCAATCAATATTAATCTAATTCAATGAATGTTGTTGCGTTAGAAGTTGACAATACAAAATCTACTTCATGATTGAATTGTTCAATCGAATCAGTTAACTCTTTAATTACTTGTTCTAAATTTAATGGATCAATAATTTCCCACTTACGCATTTCATGTTGAAGATCAGTGTACTTTTTAATTTGTTCTACGTTCCAGTTTTCTTCACGTTGATTTTGACGATCAACCTCAGCAATAACTTCACGTTCTACACGATTATTAGCTGTTTCAACTTCTTCAACACACTTACTGAATTGATAACGTAATGTGCGTAATAAATCTTCCTCGTAGCTAATTGATGATTTACGTTCAATAGCTTCCGCGACTGTATATTTAGTTCCCCCGATAGTCACTTTAGTTTTCGCATTAGAAGCTACAATTTTTGATTTAATTTCTGAACGACGTTCAATTAATGCGCGTACTGATTCTAAATCAGCTTTAGCACTTACATTAAAGTCTTTCACGGTAGTACGAGTTTGTGACACTTTTGATTCCACTAATTTCTTAGTTCCGATAAAACGTCCTGAATTAATCGCACGTTCAATACGGCTATCTAATAATTTCAATTCAGATAATGCTTGGTGTATGCTCATTTTCATCCTATATTTCCCCTTTAATCGACTAATTACCTACTATTTTATAGTTTCACTGATTAAAAGTAAATACTTTTTTACAATTCTTTTTTAAACTTTTCAATGTCGCGATTAAGTGTTTTAGTTAATTTCATATACTTCTACCGTAATTAAAAATATTAATTGTAATACTTTGTAAAATATGGTATTATTTTCTTGTATCAGTATCCCTGAAAAACTATTGGTACATATTCTCTCAATAATTTTATAATTAGTTCTAACAATCCTTTTTTCCAAAAGATCGGTGTATAGCCGGTCTTTTTTTGTTATTCAGGACTTTAAACTAACACGGGATACTAGAAGTAGTTCACCACCTTTCAAAGATAATACTACCATAAATTATATATTAATACTCAAATTGTAGAGTATCATCATACATCCAGTTTAAAACAGAACTGAATGGGGAATTAGGATTAGGGTTAATTAATTCCACATCACTTACGTCAGCATTATCGCTCATACCGATTTCAGCTTTATATTCATTTATCCAGTCGTGGTAATAGTCCGCTGGTACTGATTTAGGGTTCATTAAATTTTCTTCATACTGTTTTACCATTTTGTCAATTTCTGTTGTCGGGAAGCCTGTAAATTCTAATTCGCGTCTGAAATCATTTAGTTGTTGCTCAATATAGTTTTTTCGTTTTTCTTCTTTACGTTTTTGTTTTTTTGCTTTTGATTTTTGATTTTTGATTAAGTTTTTACAAATTCCGTATAAATAACCACCGATATTAGAGATTGTTTTCTCATTTTTGGCAAGTTCAAAAATAGAAGTTGCTTCTTTCACAATTTCCGCTGGATACATTTTATTTAAAACCTGAATAGCATTATCAATAATTTCTTGCTCAGTTTTAATGACATCATTAGATACTACTAAATTATTTTTATCTTTTATCTCTTTATATTCTTTATTATATATAGGCTCATTTGTAGGCTCATTTGTAGGCTCAGACGTTGAGTTATCCACAGAATTTTCAACTTTATTTTCCGGTCTAATCGCAAATAATTTACGATCCCAAAACGATGATTTCACCTTTAAGATCAATCCTAATTTCTCTAACTTTTTAATCCAGCGTTTGATTGTAGCTAGGCTCACACCTAACATACGCGCAAAGTCATTGTTAGTCTTATCACAATATCCATATTTCTTTTCGAAGTATGAAATCTTGTACCATAATACTTTTTCTTTTTTTACTTGTTTATTTAATTCGTAATCTAATTGTAATTTTTTCATAATAAAAAGAACCTCCATCCAGTTAATCTCTAACGTGAAAAAGGCTCTTTACAAAATTCGACAAAAATTTACATAATTTAGTAAGAATAAAAGTATTGCTTTTTGCTTATTATAATATTATAATAAATACATAAACGAAAGGCAAACGAATTTTTCTCGTTAGAGTTTTCAGTTTAAGTTTTATTTATACATGAAGCAAATGAATAGTTATGTGTTAGGAGCTGTAATTATTTGTTTGTAAATAACAATCCCCTATTAAGACTTCTAAACAAACAAAAACAATCTCTGTCGCCAAACTTTGAATGTGAATGTTGTTGGGAGTCTTTTTCACGTTGAGGTGTATTAATTTGTTGCTTTTATAGTATCAAATAAATCTACAATATTCAATCTTTTTTTATCCACAATTGTAAATTTATTCATTAATCTGTCGATTTATATAGCTATCTCGCTCTGAGGTAGTTATTTTTATTGTTAGATCAGATTTAATTTTTATACATCTAAATAGAAAAAAAGGACTATAATTTATAGTCCTTTTTATTTTTGATCTGTATATTTTGTATCAGCTTGGGAAGATTTTGGGAAGATTAAGTATTCACCTAACAGATCAACAAGTATTATTCGTTTCAAGTATATCCAATATATAATATTTTGTCAATATCGGTTTATAAAATTTCACTACCGATAATAAAATCATAATCTTCATCATGTTCACATTCGAGTACAGATAAATCGCTCATTTCTAAGTCGTAAATAATTTTATAACAATCACTCTTATTCATTAAATTAGGTCTAATATCCCAACCTCGATCGTAGTTCATCACCCAATCTTGATCCTCAACGACAAATAGTTTGCTGACTTTACCCTCCCATTTACCATCTTCATTTCGGTGCATGGGAATACCGTACTTAGACGGTTCCTCAAATACTTTAGCTTCAAATTCATAATTTTTATAGGTTCCTTTATACCAGTTACCACCTACATATTTAATATTTACATCATCCATACATATCACCCTTAATATTAGTCTTAATACATCATATGTACGAATAAGGAAAATAGTACCTAAAAATAAAAAAAAGGGGTTCAAGTGTTATCAGCACTCAAACCCTTTTCCGACAAGTATGAAGATATGATTTAAAAAGTACGACACCTATTATATCACAATAGGAATTATTTGTCATTATTATTTTCTACGCTCAAAATCTCTACCGATATAGAACATATTAGCTGAAAGTAACAGCAATATAGCTATGTTAATCCAGTCTAATCCGTCTATTCGTAATGAAATTATAAAGGCAATATTCACTATTATTAACGCATAATCACCAATGATCTTTAATGGTTTTAACCAGTTCATGAGATCACTCCTTTTTTCTTAAAATTTATAATCCTGTCATTTTTCTTCATTCTTTTTCATATGATGATAGTGTAAAGAACGATTGAAAGATGAAAGGATTTGATTGATATGGAACTTCTTAAAAGTGATTATATTAAAACGTTAAATTTAATTAAAATGACTGAGAATTATCTGACCGGAATGGATAAAAGTCATCCTGATTATCCGTTCTATACTAAAAATTTAGTCATGTTAAATGTATTGAAAGAACAACAGGAAACAAAACTTAAAAAGATGAATTGTTAGGGACACCATTAAAGGTGTCTTTTTTATGCTCCATTAATTCCCTAATCATTTATTAATATCATATCATCAAACCTATAAGTACGATTGTTTGTCACAATCCATAAACCATACTCATTTTCATCTATTTCCTTAACGACACTTGTATAAAACATTTTTCCATCAGGATATTTAACTACCATAGGACTATCTATTTCGAGATTAACTATGAAACATTCTCTCCCAACCCTATAACCAAACTTAGTGCTTCTTTGATCTGTGTCATTGTCTAAAACTTCACCGATAATGTATTTTTTATATGCCGTCATTTTATCCCCCTTTTATGAATAAATTACTATTTAATTAGAAATAATAGTTCTGTTACTAATACTTGTAAAGGAAGTGTTCTTATGTGCGGTAGAAAAGATTGTTACACAGATGAAGAATTTTGGGAACAAAATCCCTATCCGGATCATCCTGATAATGATGCTTATGATATTGGTGATACTCCATATCTTCAAGACGAAGATGGTATGTGGAGAAAAGTAAAATAATAAAAATATACCTAACAATTAGTTAGGTTATTTTTATTTTTGCTATTGTTAAAAGTCTAATTTATTCGCACTCAACCAAGTTTTTATCGCTTAAATTATAATTATTATAGATAAGTTCTGCCTGCTCTTTTGAAATTAATCTCGTTTTAATTAATCTTTGACGATCATATGTTATAAATTCATACACATTCAATTCATTATCAACGCGAAGTGCTAAGTCACCATAGAAACCAAATTCATAACAACCACTTTTCATTTAATCACCCTCTTAAAGTTTGTATTTTAATTGCTTTTATCAAACACTTTTAATAATTCTTCTTTCTTTTCGACAGCTTCGTTTAATCTGCTTTTCGAAATTTCAAAATATTTATCGTCTAACTCAATACCGATAAATTTACGATTAGTATTTACACAAGCTACACCTGTTGAGCCACTTCCCATACAGTTGTCTAAAACTATTTCACCCTCGTTTGTATAGGTTTTGATTAAATATTCCAATAAATCAACTGGCTTTTGAGTGGGATGTACTTTTTTAGCTTTGCCAGTTCTGCCTGCGTTGCTAAACTCGATTATCGACTTTGGATAGTATAAATCATTCTTTGTCTTTGTCGTTGTGTAAGCGTGATAAACTCCATCTCCGCTATACGATTTCTCATTCCCTTTTGTTCTCATTTTACCCTTAGTCATTTGCGGGTAATAATTAACCGTTTTACCATTATTGCCAAATACGACAATATCCTCATGCACCTTGTTTGGGTGTCGTTTAAAATGCATAAAATTACTCCCGTTTTTCTTATCCCAAATCCACTGATGTTTAAAGTTGTTGATATTACTATTAATCATAATCGTTGTAAAAGGCTGTATTCCAAACAGTACGATTGCACCATTGTCCTTAATAATACGTCCATATTGCTTCCAAAGCAGTTCAAATGGAATAACATTATCCCACTTGCAAGAAGTTGTACCATACGGCAAATCGCATAAAATCATATCCACACTTTTATCTGGAATGTCTTTCATCACTTCTAAGCAATCCCCTTTATAAATTTCATAATTATCTGTTTTAATTTTCATTAAATTCCCCCTTTCAAACATCAATTTTATTTACAAGTCCATAAGCCAACAACTTCATCTAACGTAAACATTTCATTATCTCTATCTAATACGCTAAGACTTCCGTTATTATCTGTAATAAATATTGTGTCATCATCTAACAAAAAAGTACATTTGCTTACTTCGCTATAAATTTTTTCGCCACGTAAAAGCAGTTCTAAAGCATCATTAAAATTAAGTTTTTGTTTCATTTCCAATTCCTCCTTGAGTGTATTTAAAACTATATTTTTAATCAACTCATTTATTAAGTACCCTGATCTGATACGGATAAGGGTTATGTAACTTTTTAGACACCCCCCTACCCCTATTTTAGATCAGTTTCGATTTTGATAATTTATGTGTCAATTATATCATTAAAATCCATCAAACCCGCACAAACCATTGATATTACAGCATCTTACTGTTGTCGTCTGATAACCATACTGAAACACTTCAAACCCCCTATCTTATCATGTTTTATAGGGGTTTAAGACGTGGAAATTTCAATGTGTAAATAGAGGTGAAAATAGGGTTTAAAATAGGTAAATTTGTGATTTTTGGCTGATCGTTTTATAGTGGAAATGAGTAGAAAATGTGTAGTTTGGAATGAAAATAGGTAGAAATGATAGGGAAATAGTGTGATTTAGGTAGAGAAAATGCTGTTTTAGGTAGGGATTTTTAACATTTTAGGCTGGATTTTAATATTTTAGGTCACAATTTTAATATTTGACGCTTCTATTGGGATGTACTGGTATGCCTAGCTGTGATTTTCGCCGTTATTCGACTTTTTTCTACCCCCCTACAAGCCGTTAAGTGCTGTTATTATAGTAATAACGGACCTTATTTCCTATTTCGTGTCGATTACTGTCGTTTTGATATTTGATTGTTATTTTTCTATTTGAATGACGATATATTTCCTATTTCTATTCAAGGGGTTTTCTCGAGTGCATTATCTACCGTTAGTAGTATATCCCCACACTAACCAGCCCCAACAAACGCAACCGATCACCAGCAACAGCACACGACATACACTCACTATATCATATCACCTTATTACCTATCACCTGATTACCTCAGCACATGACACGACAACAGCTATTGCACACGCCACACGTTCGCCCCTATCGTCTTATATGCTTATATTTATAATGTTATTTATCTATCTACTATCCTATATCCTATCTCATATCTAACCAGCTACACACGCGCAATTATAAGCAAGCGTCAACCAACGGCGCGCCCTGATACTCTATACCGTTATACCTATTATATGTCTACTCATAGCATGACAAGCACACGGCATCAGATCAGGAACGGCAACAGCTGGCGTTAACCCTAACCCTATCTCACTCATTCACTTATACTATATCTAACATGGAATAGAGCCACACGCCTAGCAATAGGCAACGGCATAATCTAACCACGCTATAACAGCCGATCACGTCCATTCTATTCACTCATACAGCTGGCGTTATTTCCACGCTAACAGCTTAAACCAGCACGCCTAAGCAAACGCGTGACACTATTTAAAGCAATAAAAAAGACGGGTTATATTTTCCCGTCTATGCTAGTTTTAAATCTTTAATCGCATTAATTAAAATATTTTTCGCATCATGAACCGTATTCACCGTGATGTTTCGAAATTCAAATATTAACCTTTCGTTTTCTTCTACAAGTCCATAATTGATGATATATTCTTTTTTTATAATACCATTATTAAATAAAAATACGCTAATATATGATCCTTTATTTTTACCGAAATCAACTACATACGACAGCCTATCATTTCTATATGTTTCTACTCTTTTCAATAATTTAACACTTTCTAGTATTTTTAATAATTTTTCCATTTATAATCAATCCTTTCAGTTTTTATAAATATTTTTTAATTTTATGATATGGCTGTAAAATTCGGGTTTTTCTCATATGATCCGGCTTTTCAATAAAATTTTTATTGAATGTACCGTCAATATATCGCAATTCATCAAAAAATTTCACGGCATATGTATTACTGTTGATCCACTTTTCAACTCGATAATATTCCGTAGTTTTTAATATTTCTTTCATTTTTTAACATCCCCTTATTATTTGATTTATAAGTCTATTATATATCATTTCAATTAAAATTCAATACTTAAATAGAAATAATTTTATATTTAATTAGAAATAATTTAAGTAATAAAAAGGCGCGCCTATCTCAGCACGCCTATATTTAATAAATATTTGAATAGTCCAGCATCGCCCCAACGTTCGCCATTCGCATAGATAACGCCGTTTTTTTCAATATAATGAATCCCGTTAATAACTAGATCAATCATATTTTAGCCCCCTTTTATTCATTCCACAATGTTATATTATCGCTATGATCTCGCAACCAGTCCGCAAGTGCTGTAATTTTTAAAACTTCTTTGATCGCGTCCATGTCTTTAATATTCGTGACTTTATACTGAGGATAGTTATAACTATAATTATAACCCGTTTCCACATGGTCCGCGATTCTCTCAATGTCAGCGAATCGACTCAGTAATGATATAACCAGCGCATTATCCTCGCATAGTTCTAAACTAAACGTAAATTCTTTTTTCATAATAACAGCCCCTTTTTATTAAGTTATTACATTATATGATATGGATGCCGTAAATATTCCGACATAATAAAAAGGCGGGATCATAACCCGCCCTTATCCTATGCGTACCGGAACGATTAAGGCGCTACCGTTATTATTTTCAAGTAACAACGGGCGCATATCGCCAGCAAATTTTACTGTTATATCATCGTCCCCGCCTAAAATGTTTAAAAGGTTTAAAAGATAGCATGGATTCAAATAAGCGCCGTTGATGTTTATATAATCATCTTTTCCGGCTTGTGACACTGTTTTCTTTTTAAAAATATCCGCGCGTGTTTTAATCTCAGCTAATGGAATAAGATCATATAATTTCCCGATCACGCCAAAAGATCGCGCCCCGTCGATAATACTTTTTAAATCGGGATAGTTTCCGTCAGATGCTGGTAATCCCTCGATATGGTTAGTTAATGCGAATCCCGTGAATGAATCCGTTAGATATTGCACGCCGTCGATCACTACAACATCAATAGTTTTCATTTTTAGATACTCAGCTGGAAACATCATATAATAACAACCCCTTTATTAATTTATTTATATTGTTATTATATTCTATATTATCCATTTTATTCAAGTTATTTTTCTAATTAAATAGAAAATATTTTTTATTTATGTATTGATTAATCGCGCCCCCTGCTATATAATAGGCTCATAGATGTTAATAATTCATATGAGGTGATGTTGTGGAAAAATTTTATATCAACGCTTATTTAACGAATGGTGATGTTATTAGTACAGCGATTAACGGGGAAAATATCGCGGACGTATGTAAACATTATGAACGTTACAATTTCGATAGTTGGATCAATGGCAAATCATTCAATGAAGCCCCACAAGTTAAAGAAATAGGATTCTTATTCGCTGGTGACATGGCGGGAATGAAACAACGTGAGGAAGTTTATAGTTTTAAATTAAATCGTTTCGGTGACTGTTATTACTATGAAGATTAATCCATAAATAAAGGGGCTTATAAAGTCCCTTTTTTTATTGCCTATGGATCCGGCTAGTTTTATCATGTCGATTAATGTAGTATAATTTTTCTATTTAAATAGTATAATTTTTCTATTTAAATGTTATAATATTAGTAAATGATATTTAAAAAGGGGCTGTTATTTATGAATAAAATGGAATTGTTAGAAAAAATCAATAGTAGCGCATATTTATGCCGTGACGCGTGGGATCATTTATATCACGGGAAAACATTCGTTGCATATAATAACGGATGTAATTTTTTTAAAACACGTCGCGGGGCTGAGGGATATATCAAGCGCCAAAGACAAGTTGTTTATTATGACGAATATAGCATGGAAATGGTAACGTGTGGGGCTGGGGCTGAAATATTCGAGATTAAACAAAACGAATTAGTTGACTATAAAACAAATAAGAAGTTATGGTACAGTGAAATGTATGACGCATGGCATCATTATTACGGTGAATCATGGGCGTTTGATATTATCGCTCAAAGTATTAAACAATATCAACCAACAGCTGAGATTGTAGAATACATGGAAACATTAAAAGCTGAAATTTTAGCACATAATTGGGGGATGCCAGCATATGAGGAAGAACAACCCGAACCAGCACCGACAGCTGAAACAGTAGAAACAATGGCAAAAAATGAAACAGTTGACGAAACAAAAGCCGTTGAAGCTGAGGACGTGACAGTTGAAGTTGTTTATAATGAGGAAAAAAACGGAATCGAGCTACATTTTTCAAATAAACCAGCGCCGGAAATATTGGCAAAAATTAAGGCGATCGGATTTCGTTGGAGCCGTCGCGGATTTTGGTACGCTAAACAGAACGCGGAAACAATGGAATATGCGGAAAAATTAACGGGTTCAAATAATGCGGAAAAATCAGAACCCGTTACCGTATGCAAAAATCAAGACGATAAATGCAAAAAATCAGTGTCACCAGCTGAAAGCGAAAAAAGTCATGATCTAACTATTTTAGATGATATTCAAACGTACACAATAGCGGAAAATATCAGCCGTTTAGAAAATAATAATAGTTTCGGGCGTTTCAATGACATAGACCATACAAAAGAATTACAGAATACATTAACGCCATTCAATGAAAAAATGATAAACTTAATTAATCAACTACCATACGAAAAACAACATTATTATATTCGAAAAACTCAGGCATTAAAGAAACAATATACCAACGATTACAGCGCATATTTAAAGCATAAAGGGGAAAACCCGTCATGGGTAGTAACGGGGCGTAGTGGAATCAATGAACGTAGATATAATAAGGCTATGAACCGCTGGGATCAATTATTGAATAAATTAGTGGATAGCGGAAAAGAGTTGGACAACCTAATTAATAAGGCAAAAAAAGAAGTCGCGGATTATAAAAAATCAATTCGAATAGCTGAGATCAACCAACAACTAGCAAGCGGAAAAACAGCAACGATTAAGCGTGAAAAGAAACTTATCAATGTATCAGGATTTCACACTGGAATTTTTACGGATGCAAGTTTTAACACGACAGCTTACAACGTGAACAATCAATTTTATATTATTGAATTGTGGGGCGCATGGCGTTACTATGACAAAAATGGCTTTGAGATTAAAACAGATTTCAAGTTTAAAACGTTGACGGATGCCAAAAAATACGCGGGTATCTATGCGGAAAAATTAGCAAGTTAAAAACGTTGGGGGAGCTGATCCCCTGACGTATCAATATGTAAATTTTAATTAATATGAAAGGATGAATGGAAAAATGTCAAAAAGATTAAGCAATGCTAAATTTATTGTAAGAGTTGAAAGTGATAAAAATACAAAACAAATTAAAACGGTATCGGTATTAAATAATAGAACAAATGAGTACAAGGATGAAAAATTTATACAAGATAGAGGTATATCATGGTTTTTAAATTTGGACGACTTAAAAGAAACACTAAACTGGAATTTGAACGGTGATTCTTCAAAATACGTTTTTAAATGGGGGCAATCATCAAAAACCAATTCTGATGGAATTGTCTATATATTCGATTAAGCAAATAAAATCTAAATTTTATCGACAAAAAATAAAAGCTCATAGGAGCATAAAGGGAGAAATTAAAATGGCTATTGTATATGGTAAAAATGTTAAATGTGTTAAAGAGTCTATTAAATTAAATGGCAAAAATTTGGAAGCTATCACGATAATGGAAAATGAAAATGTTCATATTTTTAAACTTTTAGACATGGAAACGAGAAAATATAGATATTTAAAAACAAAAAAATCAATTAATAAAACGGAAATGGAAAACACACCATATCAACCAGAAAATGAGAAGATGGATATTAATATTATAAATGATTATATTGATACATTTAAGTAAATAAAATTGGAATTTGATTGAAAAATTTGAAAGTGAGTTAATTATATTATAGAGAGGGGCTAAACCTATGGAAAAAATGACGATGTTAGAACTTAAAAACAATTATACGGATCAAATTTATTATGTGGAAAAATTAGAGTTAAACAATGATATTATTGGTTTATATACGTTCAATAATCAGCGATTATTACATGATAAGTTCGTCGGAAAAGAAACGTTAGAAGCCGATTATCAGCCGGTGGCGATTATGGAAATTGAGTTATAGCACTGACAGCTGGGGGGCTTCCTCAGCTGTTCATTATGCGAAAAAATGAAGCTATTTCCCTCTAAAATGTGAAAAGCCTATACACGTATTTCTATTTATGTTATAATCTCGCTATAAATAAAGGGGGCATTATCATGCAAAAAGCGGAAAATTACGTATCATGGAACGGGTATAAAGTATATAAAAATGGTGATATTATTGGTAAACATGGCAAAAAAATAGCGGTACGCGTTAAAAATGGAATGAAAGTGGTTAGTCTTAAAAATGAAAAAGGTGAGTCAACCATGCTTTCTTTAGGGCGCTTAGTTTATCGCCTATTCCATCATTCACCTGAACATATTGACTCAGATCGTAGATGTAAAGTTATTTATATTGACGGTGATAAGATGAACGTTAATGCGGAAAATTTATATATGTCAATTCCATATAATAGCTGGAATAAAACATCTTATTCGCCAATTAAAAAGCAAAAGGCAAAAGTTAATGATTCACAAGCGAAAAACGTTAGTCGTTTTGGAATCTCATATAAAAATATGCTGAAAGGATAATGAAACATGATCGATACAATGATAAAAAATAGTGGTTTAACAATTAGTTATGTAGCTAGTCAAATAGATAGATCAACTAGCTATTTATCTAAAATTTTATTAGGGCAAACCTACAAAGAATATTCATTCTATGACAAAGTTTATGATGTGTTAGAAAGAGAACGCCCTAATGCACTTTCAGCCCCACGATATAACGGGGTAACATTATACCCAACGGGAAAAGCTGTTGGATCATTCGATATTGTCATTGACGGTGAATATAGATGCACGATGATTTTTCAAGATGCCACTGATATTATGGTATTTTTACGCGGTTTAGATGGGCGTTTAGATTTTGTTAAATCATTAAATACTCATTCAAACTTTAAAAATAAAGTAATTAGTGTAGCTAATGGCAAAAAAGAGTAGTTTAAAAGGAGGCACGCCCGATGTTACATAGTATTTTCAAGTCAACTGATCTTAAATTAATAGATATAGCCAATGAGTTTGGTTTTAGTAGTTTAAGTTATTTACATAGAATTTTGAGAGGACAACAATATAAGGAACCTGAATTTTATGATAAATTATATAACATCTTAGAAAATGCTGGGGGGCGTGTACCTCGAAACGAAAAACGTAATATAACACTTTATCCAACGGGTAAAGCGCATGGAAGCTGGGACGTGTATTTTGATAAAACTTATTTAGCGACAATATGTTTTGTTAATTTATATGATCTATATAATTTTTTATATGAAAGAGATAATCGATTACGTTTATTAATGAATTTTCTTGTTGAAAATTCAAAATTTGATAATAGAATCAATAAACTTTAATAGTGGCGCTCATTAACGCATAGAATGTATTAACAATAATGAAAGCGTGGGGATGATATGGAAAATTTAAGTGTTTATGTGAATGATTTTGTTACAGATTTAAAATTTAAAAATAGTAGTGCAAAAACAATTCGTACATATAGTTTAGCATTAAAGTATTTTTTTGATTTGAATGTACCTTTAAATAGTGAAAACTTAAAGGAATTTTTATTGAATTACTCAGCATCTACACGAAATACATATTTAACAGCGTTCAGAAGTTTTGCAAATTATTTAATAGAGGAAAAAAACATAGATTGTGAATGGATCAAAAAAGTTAAATTTGCGAAAAAACCAAAAAAGGTGACTGAGGGTTTAACTGTTGAACAAGTTCACGACATGATTAATTCCACACATAATATTAAGTATAAAGCCATTTTATATTTATTTGTAAATACTGGTTTGCGTAATGAGGAATTATGTAATGTCAAAATCAAGGATGTAAAGCTGGATCGTAAATATTTAATCGTACACGGAAAAGGTAATAAAGAGGATATTGTAAACTTTAAATCTGAGGTTGCTGATCTATTGGAAAGATATTTATATACCCGTCCACATTTAACGGATGATGATTACTTATTTATTAATCGTGACGGGAATCAATATGATACGACGCATATCAGACGGCTAATTAAGCGATTAGGCAAAAACATAGGACTTGACATTCATCCTCACCAGCTACGACATACATTTGCACAAGCACTAGCTAATGATGGCGCTGATATTGAAGAAATTAAAGGAACTTTACGCCATAGAAGTGTAGCAACTACAATGATCTATGTTGGTGAAAATAGAGAACGTAGACGAAAAACTTATGAACGTTCACCATTTTAATATGATATTAGCGCTAATTTATAGCGCTTTTTTGTTGTATTATTTACAATAAATAACAATTAATATATAATAAAATGACGGTAAAAATCGTAAAAAATTGTCAAATATAAGGGGTATATGAAAATGCAAGAGAATAAAATTTATTTTGATGGAACTGAAATGTTCTTTACAGTAATGGAAAAAAATGAGGTAACACCTTACGTTTTAAATAATTATAATATCTTTTTAAAGCAATCACCTAGTACAATTACACGTAATAAATTGGAAAAATTCAAAGTGTTAGGTACATTGAATGAGGAAATTTATGATGAAACAGTTAAAATTAATGAAGAAATTGTTAATTTCTTTTCAGATGTATTCCGTCAATGCGCTATGACAACATTAACTAATCGTGGATCATCAACAGATTATAAAATGCTGAATGAATACGATCAACAAACTTTAGAAAATATTTGCCATACAATCGTTGAAATTGCTGAGGTAGATTTCCCTATTTTAGATATTAAATATGCGAAAAAATATGGGAAAATTACAGGGTTAAAAGTTAAAATGAACATGGGTGGACGTAATAATGAGTAAATCATATGCGAAAAACTAAAGGTGATTCAGATATGGTTATATAGTCGATTGAACAAGGGGAAAATCTCTTGTTCTTTTTATTTAATTTTGATGTTAGAATAAAACTAACTAACTTTTAAAATATTACAGTATAAAAGTTAATTAATGTGTGGTATAATAGTTGTATAATAATTAACTGATATATCCATAATAAAGTATATAAAATAAAAGAGGTGAAATATTAATGTTAGATCAAACGGCGGTTCGTAAGGGTAGAAAATCTAAACGACAAAAGCAATTAGAAGAATTTAATAATAAATATCCTATTGGATGGCTTAATCGTAGTCAGCTACTAGAAAAAGTGGATGATGCTTATATTTCAATGCGTAATGATGAATTGGTTTCAATAGGTCCACGCCTAACACCATCAGCATTAGAAGCGATTGAATGGTTTGAAACTGAGTACGCCTATTTACCGATTTATTTAATTTTAGATGCTTTAATTCATGAATTTTATACGAATATCAACGCGATTAAGTCATATGAATTTACAGCGGATAACATTGTAAAAGCCACTGAATACGGTGCGGAAAAGAAACAAAAAGTCATTAAAATTTCAAAGGTTTGTGACTCGTATTTGACAGAATTATCAAGACAATTTCCTAAGTTTAATAAATCAGATGTTGTTAATTTAGTATTAATTACATATAAAAATTATTTGAATAGATAAAGGAGGTTCGATCTATATGTGAAATTTTCAAGATTGCATATATGAAAGAATGATAAACGAATAGAAATGAGGTTAAATGTATGGATAAACGTGAACGTACAGTAAGATTAAAAGAAATTATTAACGCTTTAAGTGAATTAGTTGTCACATTAAACGATCAAGTAACACCGTTAATGGATGAAGTGGAAAAACGTCTTAGCTCTTTAGCGGAATTATTAGAAGCTAATTTCATTGTGCCATCTGATTTTGATGAATCGGAATTATATCAAAGTATCTTATCTGAATGTTTAGAATATCATGAGGATTTAAAAGATGTTATCTCGATGATCGAAGAATTTCGCGATGAAGTTCATGATGTAATTGATGAAATGAATGATGGGACTAGACGAGATGAATGGACTGAGTTTTACGATCAACTTGATGGTGTAGAACAAACTCTTTCATTTTCAGATAGTGGAGCTGAAACTATGGACGATGTGATTCAAAATATTAAGGATTTACAAGAAAATTTAAGTGATTTAGTGTAAGGCGGTTTAAGAGTGAACAAACATAAAACATATATCGATATGCGAGCGTGGTATGTTAAATTAGATATGAGATCAATGGAATTTGATAATTCAATTATTAAAGTTGGTGATTATGAAGTATTAATAAAAGTATTACCATTGCTAGGTACGTGTACCGTGTACTATATGTATGACACTAGAATTGATTTTGATAAGACTCTTAACGATAATTACTACACTGAGGAAGCCTATGAGGTTATCGCTAAGTGTCGAGGTGATATTGAAGATAAATTGTTTGATTTATTTTATAAGTATAAGAAAAAATAAAAAAAGAGGGAGCTAAAATGCTCCCTTTTAATTATTATTGACGTACCATGTACCAATGCAGATGGCATCGCATTCATCTTCACTCAATTTTAATCCATAACGATTATAGACAAACGCCTGAGCGCTCTTTTTTGATAAATCACGCGGACGCTGTGGAATACATAAATATTTACGCCATGTCGTTACTGGAACGACTGTATACGTCAATTCATTTAAGATACAGAACTCACGAATTAATCCATTAAGAATAGATAGCTTTTTAAATGTATCCTTATTCGATTGTGATTGAGTATCTTCTATAACGATATGTGTAATCTCAAATCGTTCAACTAAATATAATAGATGATCCGTAATTTCATTTAATTTATCGTCTAGTCTTTTAGATTTTGTTTTAAATTTATCACAATAAACTAATGTTTTATCATCTTTAAAGACAGCGTATCCAGTCGTACCTAAAGCATTATCTAAGGCTAGTATCATAACACACCTCGCGACATGATATATTCATGATCTAATAACTGACGTTCACGTTCCCATTCTTTAACGCGATTATTTAATTTAAAATCTAAATAGTCTTGATCGATAAAGATTACTAATTGTTGATCTAATGTCACCTCATAATCTTCAACGCACGATAATAGATTTAAACTTGATAAAATTTCATCTAGCTTATCCTCGTCAAAATCACGAACACCTAATTTATATAAGCATAATTCTAATACGTTGCTACCGCCCGTGTAATCCTCGATGAACTCTTTAATTTCATAATTAATGTTATATTCTAATGCTTTAATTTCCATTGTAATCCCCTTATTTTAATGAGTATATAAATTTCAGAGTGGTTTACCCTATTTTATTTGTCAAAATTTTAAGAAGTTCTTCTTTCTTTTCGATGGATTCTTCAATGCGATTCTTGGCAATTTCAAAGTATTTTTCATCTAATTCAATTCCGATAAATTTACGGTTAGTTAGAATACAAGCTACTCCCGTTGAACCTGATCCCATCGTGAAGTCTAGGACGACTTGATTTTCATTTGTATATGTTTTAATCAGATATTCAAGTAAAGCGATCGGTTTTTGTGTTGGATGGAATTTTCTTTCTTTGTTGTTTGAGTTTCCTATTTTTATTATTGTTGTTGGAAAATTTTCAAACTCTATTGTTCTTTTTAATTTGTGACTATCTCTTGTAAGATGATGTCCGTTTTCACCTTTATCATATTTTCTTGGTCTTTCCCATTTTTTATCTACTTTTTTTATTCCTTGTGGATTATATAACATTCTTTTTTCTTTTAATTGACTAATGTGACCTATTTTACCATTACTGAAAACTATTACATTTTCATGAAATTTTAATGGCATATTTTTAGCGTGAGGGAAGTTTGAGCATTTACTCTTTTCCCATACCCAATCATACTTATAATTTTCAATATTACTCATTCTCAAATAACTACTGAATGGTTCGCTACCAAATAATACAATCGCACCATTCTCTTTAATGAGCTTGTTTAATCTATTCCACATTTCATCAAAAGGAATGATGGTATCCCATTTACAAGCTGTCGTCCCAAAAGGGGGATCAGTGATAATAGCGTCAACTTTTATCCCATGTTCGATAAGTTGATCCATTATCTCTAAACAGTCACCTTTATATAATTCATAATTGTTTTCCATTTATATCGCTCCTTTTCACCACTCTAAAGTTCTCATCCCCTTATTTTAATACTTTATTAGCAACCGTAGCTGTTAAAATTCCTAATGCAATCGGTGAAATTGATGGAATAGCTACCGGACCGATAAAGAAGAACGCAATAGCGATAATTCCAACTTTAATTTGACGTTCGTTAGCGAAATCTAATGTATTAACTGTGTTAATCATAACCATACTAAATAAATAGATCAGTAATGCACCAAAACAAGCCGTCGGAATATAACTAATTAGCATAGTTAGCTGAGGAATGAAGCCTAAAACGATTAATAAGATAGCTGAGATCACGATTGATACAGGGCTAAAGTGTTTAGTGTCACGAACATACGCCACTGATTCAGTGTATGAAGTTAATGGAGCACCACCGAATAATGAACCTACAAAAGTCGCTAATCCGTTACCTAGAATAACGCGATGTGGTTTTAATTCTTTACCAACAGAATCAGCCATTAATCGACAATCACCTAATGCTTCAAATAAAATACAAAATGCTACTGATCCGATAAGCGTAAATGAATATAAGTTAAATTTAGGGAAAGTCAACGCTAATTCTGTTGCCATAGCTGACGGTGTTAATCCTACTGTTACCGCATGGAATAATGTACCGATGGTTAATGCAATAGGGAACGAATAAGTTTTAACTTTTGGGATCATAGACGTGATTAATACAGCGATTAACGTTACTAATGCTGTTACTGGTTGAGTTGATGCGACATTAACCCCGATAGGTAATAAGTTCAATGAAATTAATAATACAGCTACGGATAAGATATATTTAGGAAATAGATTTAAAATATTAGGATACTTTTTAATTAATAATCCTACTACGATATAGATTAATCCAGCGAGTAAAGTTCCACCAACAGCATATTCAGCTCCATAAGTTGCACTTACAGCGATAATACCAGCTGTATAACTACCTGAAATTGAACAAACTATCGGTAACTCTTTTTTCGTACAGATCATAAAAATTAAAGTTCCGACACCCGATAAAATTAACATTAAAGGTAAATTAAACCCGACAGTCGTTGTTACAAAAATAATACTACTTAAAACAGTTAATACGTGAAAAATTGCATAATAAATATGTTTTTTCATAATTTCCCCCTATCAATTATTAATAATTTTTGTACTATATTCACATCATCCGACATATAATTTACTATCAAACGTGAGGGGATGATGACGAACATCTTTATATTGAATGTTATTCTGAGGATTCATATAAAGATGGCGAGTATGAAACATTTACATTACGTGTTCATTTAGATACATTAGATTAGCCGTCCATAGTAGACGGCTTTTTATTTTATTCCCCTTTTAATTTTTCTAATTCAGTAAGAACTTCTTCCCATGTCATAATATCCTTATTTCCATGATCCACAGCACAAGCACCACGACCATTCATAGCTGACACGGCACAACCCCTTACAAATTGATTCACTGACATTGATCTCGCCATTCCGACTTCAGGAATATCCGTCATTCGAATATCATCTAACTTAACTAGAATATTCTTTCTCGGATGATTCGATAAAAATTCATTTAATTTATTTAATTTTTCAGTATCCGTTAAATCGTCAGTTAAAATGCTAGAAAAAATATCATGTAAATGATTGAAAACTTCCATCCCACCTAACTCGCAAATAGAACCTAATGCGAAAGTTTCAGGTGTAGCGATGATAGTTTTGCTTTTATATAGTGCGTTCATATCTTTTGTGTAGATACGTTCATGTAATCTATTGTTACTTTCAACGGTATGTGCTGATTTGTCATTAATTGATTTATCTTCGATAGCTGAATAAACTTCAAAACCACGTTCGCGTAACTCTTTAGCTTCTTTTTCGCGTAACAAAACGCTACCTTTATTCAATAAATCCCCAATAATATAAATTTGCCCGATATTGTTTTTCATTAATAATTTCTCCTTTTCAAATCAATATTGTATTTAATTACTAGATCATCAGTGACGCTTTTCCAACGTTCCTGACGAATTATTCTACCGACCTGAGCGACATGAGTATTATATTTTTCAGCTAATTGTGAAGTAGTCATCCCATGAACGAAATAATCAACAAACATATTTTTAACTTGTTCATTTGTAAACAGCGCTAGTTTGTGATTTTGTCCACTCATTCTCTCACGTCGATTCTTAACATCTTCATCATGTAGTCCGATTTCGAATGAGTGACGTACATTATGTGTACGATCACACCACTCTAAATTTGAAACATGATTATTTTCTTTATTACCATCGATATGATTAACGTCTGTAAATACAGTTTCGTTTGTGTTTTCGATGAAAGTTAATGCTACTAAGCGATGTACGAAACTCGTCTTTTTACCAACTCTACTATTTCCTATCGGATATAAATTAACCCGAACATATCCAAATCTATTTAGATGTGGTTCAACGACTTTTTTAGTGAATTTATTTCGAATGACACCAAACTCGTTAATTTCATATTTACGTCCAAAATCCTTAAAATTTAAGTCTTTCCAACCATCTTCACGAATATAATCTTGTTCATAAATTTGATTTTTTCTTTTCTCACTTTCAGAACGTGTCATTATTTTCAAGTTACTTAAACGATTATCAAATTTATCGCCGTTTAAGTGAACAATCACTGATCCATTAGGAATTTCTTCAATAAATTCACTGTATAAGAATCGATGTAATTTGAAATTTTCACGTCTATCTTTATGTGACACATCTCCACTACCAATACCCCATTTAATGTCTTTTACTTTTGACACTACATGGTTATCGATTTTAGTTCGCTTAATTTCTTCTCCGTAACGGTTATATAAAATAATTTCAGAATAATCACCGCAATTTACTATTTCATTTCGAGTAAAAATAGTTCTTTTACTCATGAATTATTTCCCCTTTCTAATTACCATTCGAAGTTTTTATCGAACATTTCTACATCGAATCCCAACGTATTAGCAATTTTTTCAGCTAAAAAATTGCTAGGATTTCTCTGTCCGCTTTCGATATATTCAATCATTCTAGTTGATACACCAACTAATTCAGCTAACTCAGATTGCTTTAATTCTAATTGTTTTCTATACACTTGCATCCATTTACGCTTCATAATTATACCTCGAAATGAGTCAAGATAGTAAAGTAATCAATGACGTGAATTAAGTATTTATAGGCATTGTCATTCCCCTTTTGACAAGTAATTAGCCTAGTTATGATCTGAGTTAACTCTTTAGCGATGTTGATGTTTACATCTTGTAACTTTAAACGTGTATTGTTAGTTCGTTTTAACTCAATAGTGTATTGTTTAATTCTTAATCTCATATCAGCAATAACAAAATCACTAATATTAGCTACATCGTTGTTAGCTATTGATGATATGATTATTTTTAAATTAGATTGAATACGTTCTAACTCATTCATTAATCGTTCGTAACGATAATCACCATGAGTTAGTTTAGTTCTAACCGTTTCAATGAAATTAATTAACACATCATTAATACTTAATAAGTATTGATCGTTAATCATAGAAATCCCCCGTTCTATAATTCATCAAATTTATAATTAATTCGTTTACCGGCATCGAGTGATTTTTTACAATCAACATACCCTTGATTTGTAGAACCTTGTAAAAATTGTTTTAAATCCAGTTTACTAGCAACGTATGGACCATCACGTAACATATCGATATAACTTAAAAATTCAACAGCTACCGGATCAGTGATTAATTGTTCAAAAGTATTTCCACTCCAACAATAAATAGTTAAATGAGGAAGTTCTTTTCGAACACGCTTCACTAAATTTAGTAACCACGCTTCATTTAAGTTATCGGTTGGGTTTCCACCTAATAACGATAATCCACTCATATATGGTTTAGATAAACATTCAATAATGTAATCCTCAGTTTCCTGAGTATATAAAGTTCCTGATGTAAATGAGTGAGTTTCTTCCGAAAAGCATCCAGCACATCGTAAATGACAACCACTAACATATAAGGATAGGCGAACACCATCGCCATTCCCTATATCATGAGTTTTGATTTTTTGATAAAACATTTGAATCACCCTTATTCTAAATGTAGAACACGTTCTTTAATTTCCTGAGTTCTCCCTTTATTCCAAAAATTCTCTCCTAAATAACCGCAAGTTCGACGAACTACGTTCATTTTCGACATATCTGTATTACCGCAATTAGGGCATAACCATGTTAATTCATCTGTAATTTGTAATTCACCATCAAACGCACATACTTGACAATAATCCGATTTAGTGTTGATTTCACAATATTGCATATTCTCATAAATGTAATCAACAACCGCTGATAATGCTTTATGATTATGAGTACAATGTGGAATTTCAATATAGCTGATGCAACCACCTGATGAAATTTTTTGGAATTGAGCTTCAAATTCCATCTTAGAAAATGCGTCAATTTCTTCACACACGTTTACGTGATACGAATTTGTTACATAATCCTTATCTGTAAGCCCCTCAATTAATCCGAATTTAGAACGTAATTTAGTTGCTACACGATATGTAAGCGATTCCGATGGGCTTCCGTACAATCCAAACCCTAGTCCTGTTTCTTTCTTCCATTGATCTACATGGTTACGCATGAAATTCATAATTTCAATCGCTAATTTTTCTCCGCGTTCAGATGTATGACTTTCACCGATTAAGGCTTTTACACAGTCGTATACACCGATATACCCTAAACTAATTGAACACGCCCCACTATCAATAACTGAGTCAATCGTTTCATCTTTACTTAAACGACTAATCGCTCCATGTTGCCAGTGAATCGGTGATATTTGTGTACTAGCTCCACGTAGTAAATCTACACGTAGCAATAATGCTTCTTTACATAACGCTAAACGTTGTTCAAAAATATCCCAAAACTTATCAATATCGCCACCAGCACTTAAACCGATATCAGGTAAAGATACTGTCACCACACCTAAATTTTGACGACCATACCATTGATATTCACCTTGTTCATTTCGCCATAATCCTAAGAAACTTCTACATCCCATACACGGGAATACTTCACCGTCATAATGTTCTTTCATTTTTTTAGCGCTAATGAAGTCAGGTACAAGTCGTTTAGCTACACATTTAATTGCTAAATCAGTTAAATATCTATATTTAGAATCTTTTGGCACGTTATTTTCATCTAAAACGTATAACAATTTAGGAAATGCTGGACTGATCCATACTCCTTGTTCATTTTTAACGCCTTGAATACGTTGTTTTAAAACTTCTTCAACAATTAACGCCATTTCTTCAATGTATTCTTCATCCTCATTTAAGTACATGAATAATGAAACGAATGGACTTTGACCGTTTGAAGTTGCTAGTGTTTGAATTTGATATTGAATGGTTTGAACCCCATCTTTAACCTCAGTTCTTGTACGCGACCATGCAATATCTTTAATTTGCTGTTCAGTGTAATCAATTCCAGTTAATTCACTTTCTCGTTTTACTTCCTCAATGTACTTATGATAACTTTTTCGCACATAAGGAGCTAAATGAGATAAACTTGTTGTTTGTCCCAAAAGAGATAAACGTTTCCGTTTTGGTTACTCTTTTGCAACATATCTTAGGTAGTTGTTAGCTACCTCCCCATGTTTCGAACGTGTACTCAACTCACGTTCTACTCTACTCGGTTACTCATTATATAGCTCACATAACGCTATATAATTACCCTTTCGATGTCCTCTACACTTTTTCTAACTTGATATTTTTATTAATTTTATTTATCGTTGGTTTATTGAAACGTTCTACATCGTATCTACTTAGTTCGAACGTACTAATTAATTCTTTTTTATCAAACTCACCAACTAAAACATCATTTTGATATAAACGGTATATATTTCGATGTTTGAACGGCTTACCTTTTTGCCACGGAACAGTGCCTTTTTTAGCTATACTGGTGTTTTCTTCTCTAGTTAATAAACGTAAATTAGACAAATTGTTGTCAGTTTTAATTCTATTTATATGATCGATAGTCAGATTATTCTGAATAACACCATTAAACGTTTCCCAAACTAGCCGATGTACTCGACGGTATAATCGTTTATGTTTTCCATCGATAATGGTTGAAAGACAAACTTCTAAATAACCATCTTTATCTGTCTTATATTTTAGTTCTCGCGGTTCAAAGTAGTTTAAAAGACCATTACGACCTAGCACTTTAACACTGATAATTTTTCCACTCATAGTAGCATAATAACCATCGATGACGGTTTTTTTAGCTACTTCACCCTCAAATAAAATTTCATTCATAATTCCCCTCTTTTCATAAAATCAAGTTAGAACTTAGCACGGTATTACCGTATCCATTTAGGACGTAGGCTCTCTTACCACCTTAACGTTTCCGTTTAGTTGACCGTTAGCACGATATTAAATCGCACACCCCTGAGTACGGGTTAATGGGGTTTTAATACGGCAAATCATTTACCGTATTGACCTGACGCTACTTGTGCCATGATCTGAGTTGCGACAGTAGATGCTGTTTTAAATGATTTAGGTGATTCCACTAACTTTCCATTAATAACTGTTCCGTTATCTAACATATCTTTTAAATTCACAAGACAGCAGTTCGGAATTTGTTGAACCGTATAATCAAGATCATGCCAGTGAATGATCCCCTCGTCATGTGCTTGAACGATATGAGTTGGAATTAGTTTTCGTCGTGAAATATCTTTTGAAATTTCACCAGCAATTAGATCACGTTGCGTAGAAGCTGTTCGTGCATTTTTATTTGAATTTTCACTCATAACAGCTTCATTTGTTCCGCGAACTAATGAAATGATACTTTCATCAGTGGTATTACTTTCACGTTTAAAAGATTGAATAGTTTTGTATTTTTCATATGCGCGTGCTGTTAATGGTTCAGACTTTTCATAAAGTTTATCAATAACCATTTGCTCCACATTATAGACAGTACACACGTCAGTTGAATGTTTAAAATATTCAGTAATTTCATCCGTAATTTGTTCTGCTACGGATTTATTAATAATTGAACTCCCTTTAATCATTGAGTCCATGATTGCGTTGTAGATTTTATTTGAATTGAAATCTACTAAATCACCATTTCTTTTCACAATTTTCATCATACAAATCCCTCCTGTTCATATTAATCCCACCTACACCACCCTTTGTTTTCACCTTTAAAAGTGAAATTATCCGTAAATAAAATCCATAATTGATTGAGCTGTTTCTTCACTTGTACGATTCATGGTACTTACAAATCGACATTCAACAGATGGAGCACTCTCGCGTAACTTCACTAATTCAGCTACATATTGTTCCTGTTGACGTAAGCTGTTATCGACTGAGAATTTCACATATTCCCCTTTATTGCGTTTTAAACGTTCTTCATAAGCTACTGAATCAGCTACTAAAACAAAGAAGTAAACATCATAGTGAATAGTTAGATTTTGTAACGATTCAACTAAAACATCATATTCGCGTTGGAATGAATAAGGTTTAATTCCGTTGTTGCTAAAAATCTTCTCGCTCATAAATGAACGACATAAAATATAATTTAATGAGCACTTAGACGTATTACGGATCATATCTAACACTTGATGATGATAGATTTCACTTTTAGTTGATCCTGTAATTGTTTTATCCGCTACACCTGATAAGCTAAGTAAGTTCGTACTTGTCATCTGTTCGCGTAGATAATCGCTCACAGTAGACTTCCCAACGCCATTCGCCCCCTCGACGATAATTAATTTAGGTTTATTTCCCATCTGTATCACTCCTTATAAAATCTCACCCGTAAACCCTTTAATTCGCTTTTTAGCTTCATCGATATACCATTGACGATCAAGTTCATCAGGTACAGGCTCACCGATGATTTTATTGTTATTAATAAAAACGTGTTTTGGACTACCAGCAAATAAATCAGGTGTATCTTTTCCGATTTTTAATTTATAAATGGCGCTATTTGACTGATCTTTTGATGCGAATACACGATAAACTTTGTTCGGTAATTCTTCACCGTTATGAACCGCACATTTATAAGCACTCGTCACTTTATAAATCTTTTGAAATTTGATTAATTCATTACAGTTATTAATCGTTTCTTCAACTGGAATACCGTTGATGTAATACTCTTTAATTGCCTGATTAATAATAGGTAAGTCATTATCGATAGGCGATAGTTTTTTAACTACTGGACCTTTCGATTTAACTTTACCGTTAGCGCCAATGACGATATATGAGTTCACGTCACGCTGGATGATGCGCTCAATAAAATCATGTTCTAATTCCATTCGAGTTCGAATTTCCCACTCTTTACATACTGAAATGTATTTATCAATTAACGAATCATCTTTTAATTTAAAAATAACCCCGTCAGTATTTGATTGAATTAATTCACAATCTTCACCAAAGGTTAGTTCTATTTTTTCTATTAAATCTAATAGTAATAGTTGACCGTTGATACAAACATTGTTCGACATGAGTGGATCATATAAAGGATTGTAAGCATCTTTCCCGCATCCAAAGACACCATTAATCACTAGCTTATAAGCTAATTGTCGTTGATCTTTATTTGCTTTTAAAACTAATCGATCATCTCTTATTTGACGATATTTACTTGGTTCAGCAACGTTACGTGACAAGAAATTATATTCAATCATTAATGCCGGATAAAAACTTGACACGTCGCTGGAAACTAACACACCGTCAGTCATATATTTTTTGCGAGCGCCGTGTAAGCCTCCCCACGCAAATTCGTGGTCCACACCATATACGTCCGTTTTAAGTTTCTTGCTATAATTACGATTACTTTTATCCGCATACCAATCAAGCACGTATTTATATTTAGTTAACTTCAATGTATCTACGAATGTGAAATCAAATTCATCATCACGAACAACCTTAGAAGCGCCCAAAATATGCGCCGATAATTGAGCTTTCGTCTTATTGAAGTAACTCATATCTAAATTGAATGCTTGAATTAATCCTAATTGAGCATCAAAATCACTTTTTCTATACTCAAATACTTCTATTGTTTGTTGCACATCATGGCGACAATATTTAATGGTTTCTTGAATTTCATCATCAGTTAACTTACGTTGTAATGTAAAGGGAACACTGGATTCCCTCACATCATTCCCCATAAAGGCTTCGAGTTGTTTCAACGAATGAAACCCTGTACTAATATCGAAATTGTTAAATGGAATTTGATTCGCATTAGGTACAGCACGATAACCAGCAATATTAAATAGAATTAAATCATCATTTACTTTAGATGGATTCATCCCTAACAAAATAGCTTTCATGATCCATTGATCGTACATCCTTGAATTATAACCAATCCAAATAGAATCCTTATTTTTCAGATAAACACGGACTAATTCATCACGATCATTAACGATAATTTTTTCCTGACGTGTTTCATAATCGATTAGAACTACCATCCAGTCATACTTAAATACCTCGAAATCGTAGAAAATCAATCGCACAATCCCAACTCCTAACCGAATATTTCTCTTAATTCGTCCATGATACTATTCTTTTGGAAATTATCTTTATACGCCTGATAGAACTTACAATTATGTCGTTGATTACATAACGTCCCACAGAAGAATGAAGAACGATCATCAATTTTTACAGGCTCCCATTCATCAGGATCATCACTTTTACTTTCAATATCACGAACAGTATTGACTATGAACGCTTTAGCTTCATCAATTAGTTCGTCAGTTAGCTCATATTCGACAATGACAGGATTAATTTCAATCACATCTTGAATTTCTTCGGGTAAGTTATCAATGCTACATGAAACCCTAGCTTCTTCTAACATTGGACCTTTAAATTCAGTCGGAATATCTAATAATTCCATCTGAGCGCTAATTTGATTAAAGAACTCTAATGCGATTTTATCCCTAGCGACTGTCTTATAACGACCATCAGCAACCTTGACGCGTGCATATTTAAGCATGGACCATCCGACTTCACGAACTTGATAACCTAATTGACCTAATGCAATCGCATAGATAACCAACTGACGACCATTTTTCAACTTTTCAGCTTTTGCATATTTGCTACTTGTTTTATGATCGATAATTGAAACTGTTCCGTCATCATGTTTGAGAATTAAGTCAATAAAACCTAATAACTTAACGCCCTCAATTTCTAATAGGAACTCTTTTTCAATCTCGCAACTTTCACATTCATATGGCTTGAAATGTTTTAAGTAATGAGTCACTGATTTCTTATAGCTACGTGCAATCGATTCAGATGGAAAATAAAATTCATTTAATTCCATTTCAGCACACGCGTCCTTGAATTTCTCAATGGCTTGATCGTTTGTAATTTCATTAACTTGTAATTGTTCTAACAATTCATGAACTTTCCCACCCAACAATCCGTATACATTTTGCTGGGCTGGAAACTTCCGAATGTAATTAAGATAAAATCCATACTGACATTGATGATAACTCGTTAATCGACTATAACTGTACGTCGTCATGACTTATCACCCCTTAAAACAAAATATTATTCACTATTAAAAGTGAAATCATTTTGATTAAAATAATCAATCCCCCGACATAAATTAATCCAGTATATAATAAGGATAGAAAACTACCAAAAATATAACTGATTATATCTATACTGTCTGATTGGTCTAAAAATTCACCGAATAATCTAACCATCTGCTCAACGATTAGAGTTGAAGTGTAATAAACTATCGCTAGAATAATAATTTCTTGCATCTAATCGCTCCCTATAAAAGACATTGTGAATGACGTTTATAACCGTTTAAGATGATTACTGGAAACGTAGTATTTGTCGGTCTATACCCAAACGCTTCACCATAACCGCCATGTAATAAAAAGGCGTTACTATTTACGAATAAATGCTCCTTATAAGTAGCCTTACGATTTTTGTAATCTACGTTATGAGAACCTAACTTAAATACAGCTGGAACGTGAGTGTGAGAATGGATAAATACATCAGCATTTACTTGTTCAAACATACGCTCTAAATGATTTAACTTAGCCCCTACTGTACGTCCTCCACCTGATCCATGACGACCATAGATACTATAAATGGTCTGACGTTCATCACGCCCACGATTACGACCGAATGATAAGAATAGTAAGTAAGGTTCATTTGAATAAATTTCCTCAGCTTTTTCTCGCCCAAACAGTTCAATCGCAACAGTTTCCATGAGATTAATTCCTACCTTTTTACTTGTACGAGCTTCATGGTTTCCATCAGTCATAACTAAAATCTTATCTTTGATAGGCTCTAATAACTGAGCTAACTTTTTAATTTGTTCTGATGGTTTCATTGTTTCATGATAAATGTCTGATACCGATTCTTTAATTCCGTTATTAATTAAATCACCATTTACGATTAAACGAGCATTGTCATTAGATTTAATTTCATTTAATAATTGATCTACTCGTCGCATATCAACTAAAGATTCACCTAAATGTAAATCAGCTAGGATATAGATGAATAGATTTTCGTAGTCTTTTGATAAATCATGATTAATAACTTTCAAATTTCCTACTCCATTCTAAATATATTTGACATGATTTTGAATTAATGTTTCAAAACCACTTTTACCTCTGTCTACGGGTGAACATTTACTACCTTTAGGTAGCACCTCATTATGTTCATCGTAAACATAACCTACTTTCGTATTAGCGAATAAACCTTTTTTGAACTTATTAGCCTGTTCAATTAGGGTTGCTTCTTCAATATCTTCATCAAAACAAATAATTACTGTATCGACTAGATATTTTAATTGTGATACTTGATGATCGCTAATGTAATGACCG
>ULLJ01002080.1_pt1 | contig 31617 bp, 20 predicted proteins | sample 1951371 | NCBI WGS metagenome assembly ULLJ01 (sample SAMEA4835522, study PRJEB28245) | human gut metagenome | biome: gut microbiome; material: fecal sample | place: Denmark | collected 2008
TCAGCAGGAAAAGCCGGCCGAAGAAGCTGTGAGTGATACAACGAATGTAGAACCCGTTAAATAAGGAGGACAGGCTATGAATAATTTTAAAGTGTTAATGAATGGGATTGTAAAAGAAAATCCTACGTTTGTACTCCTTTTAGGTATGTGTCCGACCCTGGGTACAACTTCTTCTGCTATCAACGGTATGGGTATGGGACTGGCTACTATGTTTGTGCTGATTTGTTCAAACGTGGTAATCTCTCTGATTAAGAATCTGGTGCCCGACATGGTACGTATTCCTATTTTTGTGGTAGTAATTGCTTCGTTCGTAACCTTGCTTCAGATGGTGATGCAAGCTTACGTACCTGCACTGTATGCCACATTGGGATTGTTCATCCCGCTGATTGTGGTGAACTGTATTTTGCTGGGACGTGCCGAAGCATTTGCCGCGAAGAACAATGCCGTGTCTTCTTTCTTTGACGGGCTGGGCATGGGACTTGGATTTACCATTGCCTTGACTTTGCTGGGCGGTGTACGTGAATTCCTGGGAACTGGAAAGTTGTTTAACATTACCATTATGCCGGAAGATTACGGGATGCTGATTTTCGTACTTGCTCCCGGTGCTTTCATCGTATTGGGATACCTTATTGCGATTGTAAACCGCTTGAAAAAAGCATAACCCTTAAAAATAGAAAGATATGGAATATATATTGATATTTATCACCGCAATCTTTGTGAACAACGTAGTGTTGTCACAATTCTTGGGTATCTGTCCGTTCTTGGGAGTTTCCAAGAAAGTGGAAACTGCCATGGGTATGGGAGCAGCGGTAGCTTTCGTGTTGACGCTGGCCACCATCGTAACCTATGTCATCCAGAAATTTGTATTGGACGCGTTCGGATTGGGATACTTGCAGACCATTGCCTTTATCCTTGTCATTGCCGCATTGGTTCAGATGGTAGAAATTATCCTGAAAAAGGTTTCTCCTTCTTTGTATCAGGCACTGGGAGTGTTCCTGCCTTTGATTACAACTAACTGCTGTATCCTGGGTGTGACTATCCTGGTAATCCAGAAAAATTATGATTTGCTGACTGGAGTAGTATATGCCTTCTCTACTGCATTAGGATTTGCTTTGGCGCTGATTGTGTTTGCCGGTATTCGCGAACAGTTGAGCTTGGTAAACATTCCGAAAGGCATGAGAGGTATGAGTATCGCATTGGTCACAGCCGGTTTGCTGGCTATGGCATTCATGGGTTTCTCAGGCGTAGATAAAGGTCTGGCAGTACTATTTGGATTGAATTAATTCTGTCTTTTAGGCAGTAATATATTGAGAAAGTGTTATTCGGAATATTTCGAATAACACTTTTTTAATTTTTTAATGGGAGTCACATGGACATTCCAATACTTTTTTTTACTTTTGTAGAGATATAGTAAATGACTTTAATAAAGGAGTTAAATATAAGATAAACCTTAGTGTTATGAAAAAAAGAATTCTCGTGACAGGTGGAACCGGATACATTGGTTCTCATACTGTGGTTGAATTGCAGAATAGCGGTTACGAAGTGGTAATTGTAGACAATCTTTCCAATTCGCGCGCTGATGTAGTTGACAGCATCGAACAGATTTCAGGTGTGCGCCCAGCTTTTGAAAAAGTAGATTGTCTTGATTACGAAGGACTGGACAATGTGTTTGCTAAATATCCTGGTATTCAGGGAATTATTCATTTTGCAGCAAGCAAGGCTGTAGGTGAATCTGTTCAGAAACCGTTGCTGTATTATCGTAACAATCTGGTTTCTTTGATTAACTTGCTGGAACTGATGCCGAAACACGGAGTAAAAGGTATTATCTTCTCTTCTTCTTGTACGGTATACGGCCAGCCGGATGTATTGCCTGTAACAGAAAAAGCTCCTATCAAGAAGGCTGAATCTCCATACGGTAATACGAAGCAGATTAATGAAGAAATTATCCGCGATACCGTTGCTTCTGGTTCTCCTATCCATGCAGTGATGTTGCGTTATTTCAATCCGATTGGTGCACATCCAACAGCTCTGATTGGTGAACTTCCGAACGGCGTTCCGCAGAACCTGATTCCGTTCCTGACTCAGACTGCAATGGGTATCCGTGAAAAATTGAGCGTATTCGGTGATGATTATGATACTCCTGACGGTTCTTGTATCCGTGACTATATTTACGTAGTAGATTTGGCAAAGGCACACGTAATTGCCATGAACCGTATTTTGGAAGACAAGCAGAAAGATAAAGTAGAAGTATTCAATGTGGGTACTGGTCGTGGTCTTTCTGTATTGGAACTGATTCATAAGTTTGAAGAATCTACCGGCGTGAAGCTGAACTACCAGATTGCTCCTCGTCGTGCAGGTGATATTGTGAAAGTTTGGGCTGATCCTTCTTATGCAAACTCTGAATTGGGATGGAAAGCTGAAACATCTATCGAAGATACCTTGCGTTCTGCATGGAAATGGCAGGTTCACCTCCGTGAAAAAGGTATCATGTAAATTGAATTCTTAATAAAATAAAAAATACTGAACTAAAGATATTTTATGAACGTTACATGTAATATACAGCTCTTGCGGTTCTTGTGTATGTGATATAGATAATGAACGGCAGCAGATTTTCATCCGAAATGAAAGCAGGGAGTTGTATTTTTGCATAGTAGTTTTGTCGTGTTTTATTTTGTGTTTGTGTTGTGGCTGTTCTCCGACGAGAGTCGGGGAACAGTTTTTTTATGTTTGTGGATTTTATTATATCTTTGCAGCCGATTTTCGAATCAAGGGAATGGGACTTCCCTGTGATAAACCGCTAATGAAGTAGCTGATAGTTCCTACCGGAGCAGGTCTCTTTTTAGGACCGGCAGGGAGGGCTATATCTGTATCCATGCTGTGTGAAAGAGTTCGGGCTTTGGTTTTTGCGAAAACTTGAGATAATGGATACAAGAAAACTTAGAAAAATATGAAGACTTTAAGAAATCAGAACTACTGGTGGAAGTTTGAACAGCTTCCTTTACTCCTTTATTTATGCAAGTGGCTTTTCCTTTCAGTTTTGTCGGGAGCTTGTATAGGTTCGGCTTCTGCCTTGCTGTTGGTATCTCTGGAATGGGCTACGCAGTATCGTGAACATCATCTGTGGATAATTGCTCTTTTGCCTGTGGCTGGTTTGCTTATCGGCTTGATGTATCATTATTGGGCAGGAACGGCTTCCCGGGGAAACAATTACCTGATTGAGGAAATCCGTTCACCACATGATATAATTCCTTTCCGTATGGCTCCGTTAGTATATATCGGAACTGTATTAACCCATTTGTTCGGTGGTTCTGCCGGACGGGAAGGAACCGGTGTACAGATGGGAGGAGCTATTGCCGACCAGTTTTCCCGTCTGTTCCGTATGCGTCGCAGAGACCATCGTCTGATGGTAGCTATCGGAATCAGTGCAGGTTTTGCTTCTGTGTTTGGTACCCCACTGGCGGGAGCCGTTTTTGGATTGGAGGTCATTGTGGTGGGACGCATGCGTTATGAGGCCATTTTGCCGAGTTTCCTTTCGGCTGCCGTGGCCAGCATGGTTTGTCATGCGTGGGGAGTGGAGCATACACATTATGTAGTTTCTGAAGTTCCTTTCCCGGATGCGTCCAATTTGTTGTGGACCATTGGCGCAGGTATTCTTTTCGGATTGGCAGCCATGCTATTTTCACGTTCCATCGGTTTTTGGTCAGGAATGGCCAAACGTATCAGCTATCCGCCTTTCCGTCCGCTGATAGGAGGACTGGTGATTGCTGCAGTTGTCTGGATGATGGGAACGACGAAATATATCGGTTTGGGTGTACCTACCATTGTAGCTTCTTTCTCGGAGCAGCAGATGTGGTATGATTTTCTGCTGAAGATTCTGTTTACCACCTTCACTATCGGAGTCGGATTCAAGGGAGGTGAAGTTACTCCTTTGTTCTTTGTGGGAGCCACCTTAGGCAGTGCGTTGTCGGCTGTGGTACCCCTTCCGATGGGACTATTGGCTGGAATTGGTTTTGTAGCTGTGTTTGCCGGAGCAACAAATACCCCCATTGCTTGTACACTGATGGGTATTGAACTTTTCGGGGCAGAGCCAGGTCTTTATTTAGGCATAGCTTGTGTAGTAGCTTATCTTTTCTCCGGTCATACCGGCATTTATACAGCTCAGCTGATTGGCAGTCCGAAACATTTGGCTTATTCTCGCAGGAAGGGAAAAACGCTTGCGGAATAGTGATTTATCACGGTGGTTTCTTTTATAAACAAAACGCAAGGGCGCTTGAAGTCAAACGTCCTTGCGTTTTGTCTTAAATGCACTTGCGTTTTAGTTGAAACGCAAAGGCGTTTTAATTGAAATGTACTTGCGTTTGGAGTCGAGCGCCTTTGTGTTTGATATGTAACACAAAGTTACGTTTGTGTATAGAAATTAAGATTGTGTAAAAGATGGGGCCCTTCTTTTTATGTTGTACAGCCTAAATGTATCGTAGAATAAAGAAAATGTTACACACGGGATAATGATGTAACATGTAACATAGGTATTGGTAATATGGTATAATTCCTTTTTGTTAATTAAGATTTACATTTGCGTTGTGTTAAATGATTTATAAATGTGTAATCTTAAATGAAATGCGTATGGTTGTTAATAAATAAGACGGAGGATAACGAAAGGATACTATTAGGTAACTCTTTGTAATTTTTTTATTTTTAATTATTTGGTATAATGAAAAACATAAGACAAAAGTTTCTCGAGAATAGTTCTTCTAACCAGAAGCTATTTCTCACGCGAAGCCGTATTTTCTTTTTACTTCTTTTTTTCTGTAGCGTTTCTTTAATGGCTCAGAATGGTGTTGTAGTGAAAGGAAAGGTGCTTGATGCAAATGATGAACCTTTGATTGGTGCAGCAATCGTATTAAAAGGTAATACGAATGTAGGAACAGTTGCCGATCTTGATGGTAATTTTACCCTTGAAGTTCCCGATAGAAATTCAGTCTTGACAGTCTCTTATTTGGGAATGACTCCACAAGATGTAAAGGTTAATGGAAGAACGATGATTGTAGTCGTGCTGCGTGAAGATACAGAAGTTTTGGATGAGGTTGTAGTAGTCGGTTATGGACAACAGAAAAAAGCATCTGTCGTTGGATCTATTACACAGACTTCTTCAAAAGTATTGGAACGTGCCGGTGGAGTTTCTGATTTGGGATCTGCGTTGACTGGTAACTTGCCAGGTGTTGTTACTACAGCTTCAACAGGTATGCCGGGTGAGGAAGATCCGCAAATTGTCATTCGTGGTGCAAGTTCATGGAACAATAGCGCTCCGTTGATTTTGGTCGATGGAATTGAACGTCCGATGTCAGGTATCGATGTAAACTCTGTAGAATCTATTTCAGTGTTGAAAGATGCGTCAGCAACTGCTGTCTATGGTGTAAAGGGTGCTAACGGTGTAATCTTGATTACTACTAAACGTGGTAAGGAAGGTAAAGCGACTATTAATGCAGGTGGTAGCATGGCATTAAAGATGCCTTCAAAACTGCCTAACAAACTTGATTCATACGATGCATTTCAATTGCGTAATGATGCAGTAGAATATGAATTAGGTTTGACTCCTGATTCTTGGATGTACATGATGTCACAGGAACAAATGAATAAATATCGTAATCCTGCAAATCAGGCAGAAGCAGAACGCTATCCTAATATTGACTGGGCAGATTGGATGTTTAAGGATTATGCATTTTCTGAAAATGCCAATGTCAGTGTGAGTGGTGGTACACGTTTTGTAAAATATTATGCAGCCATTGACTATCAGCACGAAGGTGACTTGTTTAAGGAATATGATAATGGACGTGGTTATCAGACTACTTATGGTTATAACCGTGTGAATATGCGTAGTAACCTTGACTTCCAGCTTACCAAGACAACATTGTTAAAAACGAACCTTTCAGGTTCACATGGGGTAAAACAAGGACCTCGTACTGATTATGAATATAATATCTGGGGTAGTGCTTATAGTACACCTCCTAATGTATTTTATCCTCAATATTCAGATGGTACATGGGGATATGACCCGATAAATAATGCCAATAACTCAGTTGCTCAATTGGCCTTGGCCGGACAGAATACACGTACAACTACTCGTTTGACAACTGACTTTACATTGGAACAGAAACTGGACTTTATTGTAAAAGGTTTAAGTGCCAAAGCTTCTATTTCATGGGACAATGTATTTTACGAACAGAACCGTGGTGTAAACTCAACTGATCAGGCGTTGTACAAATACATTAATCCAGAGACGGGTGCAGCCAGCTATAATCCAAGCCAGGGTAGTCATAACTTTGATTTCCATGAACAAGTTAACTGGATTGCTGAAGGTGGTGCTATCGATAATAATGCTACGGAACGTCATCTCTATTATTCTGCCCAGATTGATTATAACAATACATTTGGTAATCATACGGTAGGTGCTATGGGATTATTCAGCCGTCAGGAGCGTGCGAAAGGTAGTATTGTTCCTAATTATCGTGAGGACTGGGCTTTCCGTGTTACCTATAACTATGCCAATAAGTATTTCTTGGAATATAACGGTGCATATAATGGTTCTGATAAGTTTAGTGCTGATAATCGTTTTGTATTCTTTAATTCAGGTGCCATTGGCTGGATGCTGAGTGAAGAAAAGTTCATGAAGAAAATCAAGTTCCTTGATATGTTGAAGCTGAGAGCTTCTTACGGTGAAATCGGTAATGACGTAATCGGTGATGAATGGGATACAACTCGTCGTTGGCTTTATATGGATCAGTGGGAAACAGGAGGCAACATTGCAACTGGTTTGTATAATGTAGCAAGTCCTTATACTTTTTATCGTCAGAAGACTGTAGGTAATACGGATATTCATTGGGAAGTTGTTCGTAAATTTAACTTTGGTATTGATTATTCATTCTTAGACGGATTGTTTGCTGGTAGTATTGAAATTTTTAGAGATAAACGTTCGGATATTCTTATCTACGGTCCGGATCGTGCTGTGCCTTCTTATTTTGGAGGTATTGTGAATGCACCTTGGAGGAACATGGGTAAAGTTAAAAACCGTGGTTATGAACTGGAACTTCGTATTAACAAGACTCTGAGAAATAGTTTGCATTTATGGGCTAATATGAATATGACTCATGCCGTGAATGAAGTTATTGAAGCTGATGATCCAGAATTGTTACCCGACTACCTGAAGGATGCCGGAAAGTCAATTGGTCAGACTCATACTTATGTAGACCATGGTTATACACAGACTATGGATGATATTTACGGAAGTACAGCATTTGAGTCAAATGATAATCAGAAATTGCCTGGAACTTACTATATCCTAGACTATAATGGTGATGGAGTTATTAACTCTTACGACAAGATTCCTTATGGATATTCTAGCAGTCCTCAGAATACATACAGTGCTTCATTAGGTTTTGATTATAAGGGATGGAGCTTCTTCGTTCAGTTCTATGGTGTAAATAACGTAACTCGTCAGGTAGTATTCTCTACATTTGGTCAGAAACAGTTGATTGCCTATGATGAAGGTTCTCGTTGGAGTAAATATAATCCAAATCCAGATGTACCGATGGCACGTTTTGGTTCTACGACTAACGATTATTATGATGCAGCTCGTTATTTCTATGATGGTTCATACATTCGTTTGAAGAATATAGAATTGTCTTACACCTTTACTAGCGGTTGGATCAAGAGTTTAGGACTTTCTAATTTGAAACTTTACGTTAATGGTAATAACCTTTGGGTATGGACTCGTATGCCTGATGACCGTGAATCAAATTTTGCAGGAACAGGTTGGGCTTCTCAGGGTGCTTATCCTACGGTGAAACGTATTAATTTCGGTTTAAAATTCACATTATAAAATGAAAAGTCAAATGAAAAGAAACAATATACGTACATTATTCTATGGGGGACTTCTTTCATTGTGCTGTGTAGGAATGACTTCTTGTGAAGATTATCTTGACAAAGCACCTGAAAGCAGTGTGAACCCTGAGGATGCTTTTAAAAATTTCCGGAATTTCCAGGGTTTTACGGAAGAACTGTATTACTGTATTCCTGATTTTGCACATGGCTACTGGAACAACTCATTCAACTGGGGAGAAGATGAACTTATCTCTTTTAGTATCGACTATCATATGGGATACAAGGTTGATATGGGAGATTTCTGGGGCTGGCAGTCAAGCTATGATGGCTGGCAATGTGGCTGGATGGACCGTAGCAATACAGTGGCTAACTCTACTGACCGTTTGCAAAAATCTTTATGGCCATTGGCATGGTATGGTATTCGTAAATGTAATTTAGGCCTTGAGAATATTGATAAACTGGTAGAAGCCACAGAAGAGCAGCGTGACTTGATATTAGGCCAGCTTTATTTCTTCCGCGGATGGTTCCATTTTGAATTGATGCAGTATTTCGGTGGTTTACCTTATATTGATTCTGTACCATCTTCTTCTGAACCATTGCGTAACCCACGTTTGAGCTATCAGGAATGTGCTGACCGTGCAGCCGAAGATTTCCGTCGTGCAGCCGATCTGTTACCTATTGATTGGGATGATACTACTACAGGTAAGGCTACATATGGAAATAACCAGCAGCGTATCAATAAGATTATGGCTCTGGGCTATTTAGGAAAGAACTATTTGTGGGCTGGTAGTCCATTGATGAACTATGAGTCTCAGAATAGCAGAAGTTATAATGCGGATTACTGCAAGAAGGCTGCTGATGCTTTTGCAGAATTGTTGAATCTGGTAGAAAAAGGACAAACCCAATACGCCTTGGTCGACTTTGAACATTATACCGATATATTCTATACATTTAAACAGAATAGAAAGAACCCGGGTTCTACTGAAGCTATTTTCCAGACTCCGATGTACGACTGGTGGATGGGATCAGGCTGGTGTTTGGGTCCTCAATATGTTCCTTCTACTTTGGCAAATGAGACAAATGGTGTTGTTTTCTCACCGACGGCTAATTATGTAAATTATTATGGTATGAAAAACGGTCTGCCGTTGAATGACCCGGATGCTCGTTTTGATAAAGAACATCCTTGGCGTGATCGTGACCCCCGTTTCTATGCCGACATTACTTATGATGGACTGCAGGTAATTCAGAATACAGCTAAATTAACTTCAGAGCAAAAGGATAAACAAATTCAGTATGCCAATCTTTATACTGGAGGTAATTATCGTGATGTAAAAAATGAAAGTCGTACCGGATACTTGCTGCATAAGTTTACTCCACTTGCAGTGAATGGTTTTGATGAAGGCTTTCGCGATTATGGTGATGCTTTGACTATTCAAGTAAGTTGGATGCGTTTGTCTGATATTTATTTAATGTATGCCGAAGCTGTGGCCAATGGTTATGGAGGCCCATCTGCAAAAGCTGACGGTTGCTCTTTGACCGCTGTCGATGCTGTAAATAAGATTCGTGAACGTGCGGGTGTAGCTGATGTTGCTAGTAAATACGCCGGCTCATTAGACGGATTTATGAGCGAGTTACGACGTGAACGTGCCGTAGAATTAGCTTATGAAGGACATCGCTTCAATGATTTGCGTCGTTGGTTACTATTAACTGAGTATCCTTATACTATTAAAACTTCTCAGGAATTTGATCGCGTGGAACTGGATAAGGAAGATCCGACTCAAAGTCGTGTTTCTAATTTCAGAGAAGAGGTGATTGTAACTCGTAATTTCTCTGAGAAACATTATTGGTTGCCTTTGAAGGTTTCTGATGTGAATATTTATCCGGAATTATATCAAAATCCCGGTTGGTAATGCTCTTGAGAATTTTGAATGCTAATTAAAAAGGAATTAAAATGAAAAACATACGAATAAAGTCTGTTTTATGTGCGGCACTTGCAACTTCTTCATTGTATGTCGGCGCTCAAAATTTGCCGTCAGAATTGTTGGATGCCAGTTCAGATTCTTTATCTGTTGCTGAAGAGGAGTTAGTACAGGTTGCTTATAGAAAGGTGAACAAAAAAGACCTTTTAGGAGGAGTTTCTTCTGTAAATGTAGAAGAATTAATGAAAAAGGATTACTTCACATACAGTTTAGACGGCATGGAGAACATGGTTAGTGGCTGGAACGGAAGTAGTTTGTGGGGAATGGATTCTTACCTGGTATTGGTAGATGGAGTGCCTCGTGATGCAAACAACGTAATGCCTTCTGAAATTAAAGACATTACTTTCCTGAAAGGTGCTTCTGCTGTGGTTCTGTATGGTAGCCGTGCTGCCAAAGGTGTTATTTATATCACAACTAAACGTGGAAAGGAAGGAGATACTCGTATTGATGTAAGAGGTAATACCGGTTTTTTCGTTCCGAAAAGTTATCCGAAATATTTAGGGTCAGCTGAATACATGACATTGTATAATGAAGCTCGTGTAAATGATGGCATGGATCCGTTATATAGTGATGTGGATATTTATAACCATGGTTCTGGAATAAACCCTTATCGTTATCCGGATGTAAATCTTTATTCTGATGATTATCTGAAAAAGGCTTACAATCAGTCGGATGTAACGGCTGAAATTTCAGGTGGTTCTGAAAAGGCACGGTTTTATACCAATATCAACCTTTATAATACAGGTTCATTGATAAAGGTAGGTAATGCGAAAGATGACCGTACAACTCGCTTTAGTGTACGTGGTAACATTGATGTGAATCTGGGACAATATGTTAAGACTTATGTGAATGCCAATGCTACTTTCTATGATGGACGCAGTGCCCGTGGTAATTTCTGGGGAGCTGCAGCTTCGCTGAGACCAAACCGTATTTCTCCGCTGATTCCTGTTGATTATATTATGCAGAATAATACGGATGCCTGGAATCTGGTAAATAATAGTCGTTACTTAATTGATGGAAAATATCTGTTAGGCGGTACACAAGTTGATCAGACTAATGAAATTGCCAATCTTTATGCGGCTGGTGTCAATACCTATACAAGTCGTCAATATCAGTTTGACATGGGAGTAGATGTGGATCTTTCTATGCTTTTGAAAGGCCTTTCCTTTCAGACTCGTTTTGCGATAGATTATGCAACAACCTACAATCGCTATTATGGCGACACTTATGCTACTTATGAACCTCAATGGGCTAATGTGAACGGCCAGGATCAGATTGTGGGTCTGACAAAGTATGGTGATGACGTACACGATGGTATTCAGCATATTGCCGATAGCTGGAATCGTCAGACTATGGCATTCTCGGCTCAGTTGAACTATAACAACAAATTTGCAGATAGTCACAATATTTCTGCTATGTTGATTGCAGCCGGATATCAGCAAGGTGAAAGTGCTGTATATCATAAAACCAGCAATGTCAATTTAGGTTTGCAAGTTGATTATGATTATTTGAGTAAATATTATATGAGTTTTGGAGGAGCTTTAATCCATTCTGCTCGTTTTCCGGAAAATAATCGTAATGCTTTCTCACCTTCACTTACTTTGGGATGGCGTTTAAGCAATGAAAGCTTCCTGGAAGATTCATCGGTTCTGGATGATTTAATGCTGAGTGTTTCAGGTTCGGTATTAAATACAGACTTGGGAATTGATGATTACTATATGTACCAAAGTAGCTACGACCAGGCTAATGGTGCTTGGTGGGGTTGGGCTGATGGTAACCAGAGCCATGCAACAGAAGCTAGACGCGGTAATAATCCAGATCTGTCTTTCATCAAGCGTAAGGAGATTAGCGTAGGATTACGCGGTTCTTTATGGAATAAGATGCTGACTTTTGATGCATCATTCTTTAAGAATAGCCTTGAAGGAATGTTGGTTCAACCTTCTAATAGTTATCCGAATTATTTTGGGGTTTCTTGGCCCGAAGAAAGTACTTTGCTTCCTTATGTGAACTATAACAATAGTACCCGTACAGGTTTTGATTTAGCATTGAATTTCAATAAGAAGATGGGTGAAGTTGATTTTAACTTGGGAGTAAATGCTACTTACTATACCAATGAGAATACAAAGGTGGATGAACTGTATGAAGATGCATATCGTTATCACAAGGGCAAACCTACTGATGGTATGTGGGGATTACAGGCTGAAGGTTTCTACAACAATGAAGTGGAAATTCAGAATTCAGGAATCACTTCTTCTTTCGGTGAGTTGAAACCTGGTGATTTGAAATATGTAGATCAGAATGGTGATAAGATTATCGATGAAAAAGATGAAGTTTATTTGGGCGAACGCTATGGCTCGCAAGGAACTCCGTTGACAGTAGGTTTGAACCTTACATTGAAATGGAAGAACTTTACTTTGTTTGCTTTAGGTACCGGTTATTGGGGTGCTTCTGCTTTCATGAGTGGTGATTATTATTGGGTATATGGAGATAAGAAGTATTCAGAAGTGGTACGTGGACGCTGGACTCCTGAAACTGCAGAAACCGCAACTTATCCACGTTTGACTACACAAACGGATAATCACAACTATCGTAATTCTGATTTCTGGATGTATAAGACTAACCGGTTTAATCTGTCTCGTCTTCAGTTGACTTATGATTTGCCTAAGCAATGGTTGGGAAATTCATTTGTACGTAGTTTCTCAGTATATGCTTATGCAAGCAACTTGTTGACAATATCGAAAGAACGTGAAAAGCTGGAACTGAATACAGGAACAGCTCCTCAGACTCGTTTCTACAACATTGGTTTCAAGATAGGTTTCTAAATTGATAAATAAAAGTAGATTCTTATGAAAAAAATATTGACAGTTTTTGTCGCGGCTTTTTTACTGGTGGGATGCGATGACTTATTTACACCAGCAATTGAAAATAATAAGCAAGTTTCGGATGGCCTTGAAGATCCTTTGTATGCAGAAGGTATTTTGGCTAATGCTTATACTCGTAATCCCTATAATTCACAGTCATTTAATGATGTGGCTACAGATGACGCTGTAACTAACCAGACAAGTAACGGTTATCTGAAGATGGCTACTGGTTCATGGACATCAAATAACAATCCGATGGATCAGTGGGTATCTTGTAAGACTGCTATTCATTACATTAATCTTTTCTTGACTCAGGTTGATCAGGTTTCATGGGTAAAAGATCCGGTTGTGAATAAAATGTTTTGTGACCGTTTGAAAGGTGAAGCTTATGGCTTGCGTGCAATGTTTAATTTTTATATGTTGCAGGCTCATGCTGGATACACAGAGGATGGTCGTTTGATGGGAGTACCTATTGTGGAGGAAGTAGAAGATGAAACTTCTAATTTCAACTATCCGCGAAACACATTTGATGAATGTATTCAGGCTATTTATGATGATGTTCAACGGGCTGAAGAATTGTTACCGCTTGATTATGAGAATATTTCTTCCGATGCAGAAGTTCCGGAAGTATATCGTTCTGAAGGAGCTAACTTCAGCCAGTACAACATTGTGTTTGGTAACAATTTCCGTTCTCGTATGAGTGGACGTATCGCGTTGGCTTTTCGTGCAAAAGCTGCACTTTTAGCTGCCAGCCCGGCATTTGCAGAAGGCAGTAAAGGAACATGGGCAGAAGCTGCTGACTATAATGGTGAAATCCTGGATTTGATTGATGGAGTAGCAGGTTTGGCAGCTCAGGGAAATACGTGGTATAAGAATGCGGATGAAATTAATAGCTTGACTGGAGGTTCTAATCCTCCGGAGATGCTTTGGAGAAATGGTAAGGATGCTACAGCTTATTCATTAGAGCAGGCGCAGTTCCCACCCAGCCTTTACGGTAGCGGTCAGATTAATCCGACTCAGAATTTAGTTGATGCTTTCCCGATGGCTAATGGTTATCCAATTGACTCTCCTGAAGCTGATTATGATGACCAAAATCCTTATGCCAACCGTGACCCACGTCTGGCTCTCTATATTGTGGTGAATGGTACTGTTATGGGTACTGATGGCAAGACCATTGATACAAGTGTAGATAATACTTCTAACAATGATGGTTTGAATAAAGAAAACGGCTATTCTACCCGTACAGGTTATTATCTGCGTAAACATTTGCGTGAAGATGTATATTTGAGCTCTACAACCACAACAGGACAGCCACATTATAGTCCGCGTATCCGCTATACTGAAATTTATTTGAATTATGCGGAAGCAGCCAATGAGGCATGGGGACCTACAGGTACTGGTTTACATGGTTATTCTGCTTATGATGTTATTAAAGCCATTCGTAAGCGTGCCGGAATTAAAGATGCTTCAGGAAGTGATCCTTATTTGGAAAGTGTGAAGAATGATCAGGCTAAAATGCGTGATTTAATACGAAATGAACGTCGTTTGGAATTGTGTTTTGAAGGTTTCCGTTTTTGGGATTTGCGTCGCTGGAACATGGATTTGAACGAACCGGCAAAGGGAATACGTATTAGTGGAGGAACCTATCAGGTGTTTAATGTTGAAAGCCGTACATATAATGATTTCATGCGGTTTGGTCCTATTCCTTATAGCGAAGTAGTGAAATTTGATGCATTGGAACAGAATAAGGGTTGGGATTGATTTTATGTGGAATAATTTTTAATGACTGAAAAAATGAAAAAACTATTTTATTTGTTTTCACTGTTAGCGTTGGTTTCTTTCTCTTCGTGTGAGAATGGGGATTGGTCTTTCCCTGACTATGGAACAACTACTGTATATTTTGCTTATCAGTATCCGGTGCGTACTATCGTTTTGGGTAATGATGAAGTTTTTGACAATACACTTGATAATCAACATAAATGTCTGATTAAGGCAACAATGGGTGGTGTATATGAAAATCAAACATCGCCTGTGGTTGATATTGAAGTGGTAAATTCTTTGTGTGACAACTTGAAGTTCTCTACAGGAGAAGACGTGGTGCCTATGCCTGCTGAATATTATACACTTTCTTCTGACCAAATCACTATACCTCAAGGTCAGATTAGTGCGGGAGTAGAAGTACAGTTGACTGATGCTTTCTTTGCTGATCCTAAAGCAATAGAAACTACCTATGTAATTCCTTTGGTAATGTCAAATGTACATAATGCGGATTCTATTTTGTCAGGCTCTCCTTCTCCTTTAGTGGAAAATCCTGTTCGTTGCAACAAGTCAGACTGGAATGTATTGCCGAAAGATTACATTTTGTATGCCGTGAAGTATATTAATCCGTGGGATGCAGTTTATTTGCGTCGTGGAGTAGATCAAATTACTCAAGGTGGTGCTACTAATACAGTAGTTCGTCATACAGGTTCTGTTGAAAGTGATGAAGTTTGTGAATTGACAACTCGTACATTGAAGGATGCTAATTTTGCTTTGACTCTTAATGATCAAAATTGCAACTTGATTCTTTCTTTTAATGATAATAATGAATGTACACTTTCTACAGACACTCCGGGCTGCACTGTTTCAGGTTCTGGTAAGTATGTAGAGAAGGGAGAAAAGAATTCCTTTAATAACAAAGATCGTGACGTCTTGTATTTGGATTATACAGTGGATTTAGGTTCTACTGTCTATGCAACTAAGGATACATTGGTTATGCGCGATCGTCAGGTTAAGCCTGAATTGTTTGATGTTACATATAATAAATAACCTTAAATTAAAGAAGACATGAAACAATATATGAAATTGCTTCCGGTATTAGCCTTAGGGATGGTAGTAGAATCATGTGTTGACGATGCCCTATTGCCCTATTCGGTTCAAAAACCGACAAGCGTTGCTCAATATGAATATTTGAATAATTATGACGTGTTGAAATCATATCTGGACCGTGCTAAAAATCCCAACTTCAAGTTGGGATTAGCGGCCAGTGTAAGTGATTTTGTTCAGCAAGGTGTAGTTTATGAAGCGGTTACTACAAACTTTGACGAGATGACTGCAGGCAATGCAATGAAATATGCCTCAGTTGTAGCCGATGATGGTACGATGGACTTTTCAACGGTTTCAAATTTTGTAGATGTAGCCAAAGCTGCAGGTATTACGATTTACGGTCATACATTAGGTTGGCATGCACAGCAGAATATGACTTATTTGAATGGGTTGATTGCTTCAACTGTTGTTCCGGCTGATCCTTCAACAGTTAATCATTATTTGTTGTTACATCAGGATACTAAGGTTGAACCTTGGAATGGACAAGTTTATTATGCTTTGGATAATACTTTGTCTAAAGGAAAAGAGTATACTTTAAGTTTTAGAGCGAAGGCTTCAGAGTCTTTTAAATTTCAATTTTGGGTGATGAGAGCGTCTAAAGCAGATGTGGAAGTTGATCGTGGAACTTCTATTGCTACTGATTGGACTGATTATTCTTTTAAATTTACACCCGCAGATGTTGACTGGAATACTATAAAATTTGTTTCAGGAGAATTAGCTGGTGATTTTTGTGTAGATGATTTGAAACTGGTTGAAGCAGGTTCTGAAGAGAATTTAGTTGCAAATGGTGATTTTGAGAAAGATAATTTGAATGGTTGGACTAAATATGATTGGCATCCCATTACTTATATGATTCAAGCTGATGCTGCAGGTGGTAGTGGAGGTGGATATTGTTTGAATATGACAAATTCAGCACCTGGAACAGATGTTTGGAGTGCTCAAGTTTGGTATAATTTGAGTGAACCATTAAAAGCTGGAGTTGAATATTCTTTTACTTGTATGGCAAAAGCTACAGATGCTTTGAATATTCCTATTTATTTGCAATCAACAACTTCGGGCAATCAAGGGTATTTGCCTGATGAATTAGTAGTTTCGAAAGAATGGAATAAGTCAACAGTTACATTTACTCCCGGTGAGGCCATATTTAATAAGTTTACATTTAATTTTGGAACTTTTAATGGAACTATTTCAATTGATAATGTTGAACTGAAAGAAGTGGGTTCTGATGTAAATCTGATGGTAAATTCAGACTTTGAAGCAGGTAATATAAATGGTTGGCAAAGTTGGAATGGTTGTGAATCTTTATCTGCTTTGGGTGAGGGATATAATCCGGGTGATCAAGTGATTGAAATGACTCCTGAAGAAAAGAAAGATACGCTTACTTGGGCTTTGGATAACTGGGTTAAAGGTATGATGGAAGCAACAGGTGGCTATGTAACTGCTTGGGATTTGGCAAATGAAACAGTTTCTGGTACTGATAGTGATCGTGATGGTATTTATGAATTACAATCATCTAAAAATGGAGATCCTACAACTAATTTCTATTGGACTGATTATTTAGGCGATATTGATTATGTACGTATTCTTGAATCAAGAGCACGTAAATATTTCAAGGAATATGGAGGCGATCCGTCTAAGTTGAAGTTGTTTATCAATGATTTTAATCTTGAGTCTTGGTGGGATGGTAATCAAAAAGTAAAGAGCTTGGTTGAATGGATTAGAAGATGGGAAGCAGATGGTGTAACAAAGATTGATGGTATTGGAACCCAAATGCACGTAAGCTATATTTTGAACGAAGCAGATCAAAAAGCTCAAGAGGATGCAATCGTTAATATGTTTAAGATATTAGCTAAAAGTGGTAAGCTTATCAAAATCTCAGAATTGGATATGAGTATTGTAGACAAAGCTTTCGGTACTGCTGTCAAGACTGAGAATGTAACTTATGAGCAACAACTGAAAATGGCAGAGTTCTATCAGTTTATTATCAATAAATATTTTGAGATAATTCCTGTAGAGCAGCAATATGGTATTACTCAGTGGTGTGCTACAGATAGTCCGGCTGATTCTGGATGGAGACCAGGAGAACCTACTGGTTTATGGGATAGCAGCTTTAAACGTAAACCGACGTATGCTGGATTTGCTAATGGACTTGCTGGTAAAGTTATAGTAGAGCCATCTGAAGAATTGAGTCAGGAAAAATAATTAAGCATTTGTAATACCAAAATTAGAAGTGTTTAATAGACAAAATTCAGAGTGATAATTTCACAAGAATAAAATTATACATGAAAGTTTCTCTTATTCCTGTTTTTGTTATTTGTAAAAGATGGGAATAAGAGAAATTTTCATAATATTGGATGTGGAATTGATTACGAGTCTTTGTTGTCGTTTTTTGAAATAAATGATTTTAAATTTATACCATGAAAATACATAGTCTAATTTGCCTTTTGTTTATAGTATGTTTGGATACATTTTCAGCAAATCGGTTTGTGGTTTTTGAAAAAGAAAGTAATGCGTTTTCTTTAATATCTGATGGAGTCTATAGTTGAAAACCAACGTCGAATTATTGAGGATGTGACTGGAAAGCCGGCAAAGGAAACTCCTCAGGTATGGGCTTTATATAAAGAGGTACTTGATTATTATGATAAGGGAATGCGGGTTCCTTTTTAGATATGGCATGGAATCCGAATGATTATTCTGTTGATAATTTTATGCAACATCCTTATTGCTTCTGTGAACAAATATTTGGTAAAGGGCAGGCTGAGGAAGCTGCTCGGATTCTTAATTTGTATACCAAGTATAATGGTCGTGTAACGGCGGAAATGCTGGATTGTGACACTTATAATCTTGAAACAGGGGAATGGAAGCAAGTAGCAGATGATTATGTACGTTTAGAAGCTGAAGCATTACGTCAATATTTATCACTTGCTCCTGAATATAAGGATGCTTATAAGCAATTGCTGTTATTTCCGGTTCAGGCTATGTCTAATCTTTATGAGATGTATTATGCTCAGGCCATGAACCATAAACTTTATGAAGAAAGAAATCCGGAAGCTAATGATTGGGCTGACAAGGTAGAAGCTTGCTTTGCTCGTGATAAAGCATTGAGTGAAGACTATAATAACATTATGAGCAATGGAAAATGGAAGGGGATGATGACTCAAAAGCATATAGGTTATACTTCATGGAATGATGACTTTTCAGTTGACAAACAACCCTACATTTTATCCTACGGTAGCAAGACGTGTAGTTGAAAAACAAGTGCGTCTTGATTTGCCTGTAAGTCAGGATGGTAGTTATATAATTGATTTTTCGCCTTTAGATCCTGCAGTGGTTTTAGAAAAGATTGTGGTTGATTATGGGGGATATAAAAAGTCGTATTTATACATGAATGAGTCTCCATGTAGAAGAACGAGGTAAAGTAGATATTTTATTTATGAGAGCAATTAGTTTGATGACTATTGATAATAAAACAGTTTTGATATGAGATATATTGTTTTGACTTTGTTTTTGGGTTTTTGTGGATTTCTGTTTGCACGAAATGATTTAGGAAAACAAAGATTGATTGTAACTACAGATTTAGGTGGAGCTGATCCGGATGACAAGCAATCATTGATACACCTTTTGGTATGTGCAGATAGAATGGATATAGAGGGAATCATCAGCTCAAATGCTTGGGTAGATGACCCGGATAGAACTTCAGATATAACAGAAGTCATTGATTGTTATGCAGATGCTTATCCTTTTTTAAAGAAACATGCAAACGATTTTCCATCACCTGATTATTTGAAGAGTATTGTAAAAAGGGGACAAGAAAAATCGAATATGTCAGGAGTTGGGGAAGGTAAGGACTCTCCGGGTTCTGAATTAATTATTGCGGCGGTAGATAAAGAAGAAGACGCTCGTCCTGTCTGGCTTGCTGCATGGAGTGGAATGAATACGATAGCACAAGCTATTTGGAAAGTCCATTCTACTAGAAGTCCAGAAGAATTCCAAAAATTTGTAGCTAGAATTCGAATTTATGATGTGTTAGGGCAAGATGATGCTGGAGCTTGGATTGCTAAAACTTTTCCGGAAATCTTTTATATAAGAAATACGGAAATTTATGGATGGGGACCTGGTAATGAATGGATTAAAGATAATGTTCAGTCAAGAAAACCGTTAGGAGGTTGTTATCCAGAAAGGATATGGGCCTCGGAAGGTGATTCTCCTTCTTTTTTATATGTATATGCGAATGGATTGAATGTTCCGGATAGCCTTGCGTACGGTGGATGGGGAGGCCGATTTAAAATGGAACGTACTGCAGGTATACGAGGAATGGATTTTATTGAAAAATCAGGTAAGAGTGAGAAAATTTATGATCCCTATTTTATGCATGCTAGTACGTCCGAGGGTATTGCTGCCATTAATAAATGGCGACAGCATATTTTGAATGATTTTGCTGCGAGGATGTGTTGGGCTACTACAGATAAATTTTCGGATGCTAATCATCATCCGGTCGTTGTCTTTGAGAATGATTCAGCATTTAATTTTTCTAGTAAAACAGTTGAGGCAGGGGAAGTATTGCAGTTGGATGCTTCTTCATCGTATGACCCTGATGGAAATAATTTACATTATAATTGGTCTGTGTATGAGGAGCCTGGTACGTATAAAGGTGTGGTAGAAATTGAGTCTGACAAGCAGGGAATGTGTGTGTTACACATTCCTGAAGATGCTACAGGTAAAAATTTTCATTTAATTTTGGAATTAAATGATGATGGTGTTCCTAGTCTTACTGGGTATCGAAGGTTTGTCATACATGTTAAATGATGAGAATAAAAAGAGGCTGCTTTTAAGCAGCCTCTTTTCTTTGAGTATAGAAGATATTTCTTATACTCTTTGTGGTTACTAATTTTGATTATAAAGCTTCCGCATCGTTGGAAGTGGTAGCATACAAACCAATCATTGCACCGGTAAATCCGCCAGCTACGTTGGTAGAAAGAATATCTCCGGAAACGGTTCCTCCTACGGTCTGGTAGTTGTCATCTTTTACAGAATAGCTGAATGTGTATTTGTCGCCTTCTGCTGTTACGCGCAGACTGATTGGAGTGTTTTCTTCAATCTTTTCGCTGGCAATGGTCGAAGATTCTCCCTTTTCAGTACGTTGCAGTACGATATAGCTATCTTCTGCTTTTTTTGTTACCCCAAATACATAGTTGAATTTTTCGCTTTGATAGCAAGTGATTCCGGCGAGGTCTTTTTCTGTACGGGGAACATATTTCAGTGTAGTTGTAGCCGTGAAATTAAGGTGCTGCTGGCGATAGAACAATGTAGAAGTAGGAAGAGCTGCCTTGATATTGGTTTCGTAAGGTGTAATTGTTAGCCCTTCTGCAGTAGTAGAAATGAATCCTTCTCTGGCCCCTCTGACTCCTACCCAGCGGTAATCAAGTGAACTTCCGGTGAAAGTTTCTGTAAATGTAAAGTTTCCATTGGGGAAATATCCGTTCTTTCCGGTTTCATTCTTTACACCTTGTGGCATAACCAGTTTAGGCTGGATAGGCTCCAGCCCGCCTTTGAATACAGGGAAAGTGCCACTCCAGTCTACGGGTAAGATAAAGGTTTCACGTCCGGTATTTACTCTGTTTTCTTCATTCGGGCGGATGGCAAGAAATACACCATAGTATTGTCCGTCGGGACCTTCCACCAAATCGGCATGGCCAGCCCAGTCTACTTTGAACGGACGTTCAGCCGGCAGATGTCTCTGTGACAGGATCGGATTCTCGGGAGCAGGCTTGAAAGGGCCTTGTGGATTGTCACTGATAAAGATTACTTCACTGTGCCAGCCTCCGGTACCTCCTTCTGCACACATCAGGTAGTATTTTCCATCTTTTTTATAAAGATGTGGCGCCTCTATCCAGATAGGTTTTTTAGACAAATCTACTCCTCCGTTCACTACAACTTTGTCTGTACCTGGAATAATCTGGTCTTTTTCCAGGTCGTATTCCCAAACTTTAATTACTCTGTGTCCTTCGTATAACGGCTTTTCGGGTGCATCGTTGTGAGCAATGTAGGCCTTTCCGTTGTCATCAAAAAAGATGTCGGGGTCAATGCCTTCAAAATTTAATTTGACAGGGTCGCTCCAGCCTTTCATCGGGTCTTTGGTTTTCACAATCATGTTTCCCATTCCTCCTGAGAACTGAGTTGTAATCATGTAGAAGGTATCATTGTGTGGATTATACCGGATAGTCGGAGCGTAAATACCTGCACTGATTCCAGAATCTTCTACTTTTAATTGTGAAGGGCGGTCGAGCACATGTCCTATTTGTTTCCAGTTTACTAAATCCGTAGAATGGAAAATGGGTACTCCGGGGTTGATGGCAAAAGAGGAGCATACCAGGTAATAGTCGGTTCCTTTCTTGCAGATGCTGGGGTCAGGGTAACATCCCTGTAGTATAGGATTATAAAACTCTCCTTCTGCCAGTGGATTCTTTTCATATACTACATCTTTCCCCGTGTAGGTAAATTGTGTGAACACTGGAGTACCCGGATCGGGCATCGTTACCTTGTTTCCACACGAGGCAGCGATGAGGCTTAGTGTTCCCAATGTGAGTAATTTAAATTGATTTTTCATGATTAAATAATTAGTTGTAAATAATAGAATGATTGTGTTGGTTAAATGAAGTATTTATGTAATCTTTCATTGGCAAATTTACTTGTTTTGTGTGGGGTAGGTGTGACGGCATGTTGCATATCTTTTATTCTATGTTACGAGATACTGTTTTCTTTCCGATAGGATACGTGATTATGTAAATTCTTGTTTATTAGTTTGATATAAATGGGAATGTAATATGAGTATATGTAAAATGTACGTTTTGTAAATGCAATATCGCTTATGTGTAACGTGAACGAAAGTCCTGGTAACGTAATTTATTGTAATTTGTATGCTTGGTGCGTATTTTTGTATGGATTAAATTTTAAGTCTATGGACAAACATTCTTTTTTAATTGCTTTAGGGATTTTATGCTTGCTACCAGTGTCATTATTTTCACGTAGTAGAGTAGTAAACGATACAATTTTTAGTAAGAAGTTGAATGCAGACAGAGCATACTCGGTGTATCTTCCTCCATCTTATGGAGAAGTTCCGGGAAAAAAATATCCAGTGCTTTATCTTTTTCATGGAATGTCGCAAACTAATCAAGACTGGGTATGGCGCGGACATGTGCAGGAGGTGGCCGACCGTTTGATATATTCACAGGAAGCTCGTGAGATGATTATTGTGATGCCTGATGCTGGTGGTGATATTTACAAGGAAATATGGAATGGTTTCTTTAATATGCCTGGCTGGCTTTATGAAGATTTCTTTTTTGAGGAATTCCTGCCTTATGTAGAAAATAAATATCACGTTATTGGGGATAAAGAGAATCGTGCAGTAGCCGGATTATCCATGGGAGGCGGAGGAGCTACCGGCTATGGGTTGTGGCATGCAGATAAGTTTGCTTCGGTGTATGCGATGAGTGCGCTGATGTCAATACCGGAAGAAGGAGCAGCCCGTTTTGATAATCCGGACAGCAAGCTGGCTATTTTGACACGAGCTGTGATAGAAAGGAGCTGTATCAAGCGTGTGACGGATGCAGATGCAGGTACGATTCAGGCACTGAAATCAGTGAGATGGTTTGTGGATTGTGGGGATGACGATTTCTTGCTTGACCGAAATATCGAGTTCTTTCAGGCCATGCGCAAAGCGGGAATACCGTGTCAGTTTAGGGTAAGAGACGGTGGACACGATTGGGAATATTGGCATTCTGCTTTATATTTGTGTCTGCCTTTTGTTTCAGGAACATTCAGTAAATAATCACTGTAAGAATAGGCATCTATGAAGAAATTTCTGTACGTATGTGTGTTTCTGGCGACTTCGATTCTGGGTGTGTTTGCCAATAGTGCAGGGGATTTGAAGTTGTGGTATTCTGCTCCGGCACGTAATTGGTGGGAAGCATTGCCTGTAGGTAATTCACATTTGGGAGGAATGGTGTTTGGTGGAATAAATCACGAAGAAATTCAACTGAATGAAGAAACATTCTGGGCCGGCGGTCCATATAGCAATAACAGAGCTGGTGCTTCAGGCTATCTGGATGAGGTAAGACGGCTTATATTTGAGAATAAAAATTTGGAAGCCAGAACGCTGTTGGATGAAAAATTTATGACATCGCATCATGGAATGCGTTATTTGACATTGGGGAGTCTTTTGATGGATTTCAATTGTGAGGGAAAGATTGATTCTTATTATCGTGATTTGAATTTAGAAGATGCTACGGCTTCAGTACGTTTTCGGTGTGATGGTGTGGAATATACCCGTCGGGTATTTACGTCTTTTTCTGATAACGTCATGGTTGTAGAAATGGCGACAGATAAAGGTAATAAGACATTGGATGTGGATTTGAGATATACTTGTCCGCTGACTTCAGAGGTAAAGAGCGAAGGAGACTATCTTATAATGAAATGTAACGGAGCAGAGCATGAAGGTATTCCAGCTGCACTTCATGCAGTGGTTATGATGCGTGTGAAATCGGATGGAAAAATAGAATGTAAAGATGGACGCTTGTCTGTCAGAGGTGCATCTTCGGCTACCGTTTTTCTCAGTGCGGCAACTAATTTTGTGAATTATCAGGATGTGTCGGGAGATGCATACGTTAAAGCACGCTGTGCCATTGAAGGGGCATGGGATAAACAGAATAAAAAGTTGTACGACGAGCATAAGGCGATTTATTCTGCGCAATTTGGAAGAGTGGCTTTACATTTGCCATCTTCGGAATTTTCAAAGAAGGAAACGAATGTACGTATTAACGAATTCAATAAGGTAAAAGATTGTTCACTGGCTGCGTTGATGTTTCAGTATGGGCGCTATTTGTTGATTTCGTCCTCGCAGCCAGGCAGTCAGCCGGCTAATCTTCAGGGAATATGGAATAAGGATTTATATGCACCCTGGGATAGTAAGTACACAATTAATATCAATGCGGAGATGAATTACTGGCCGGCAGAGGTGACTAACTTGTCGGAAACTCATGTGCCATTTTTTCAAATGGCGCATGAACTTTCCGTAACAGGTAAAGAAACAGCTCGTGTGTTATATGGAGCTAAAGGATGGGTGGCACATCATAACACGGATATCTGGCGGGCTGCCGGACCGGTGGATTTTGCCGATGCGGGTATGTGGCCTAATGGAGGAGCCTGGGTAGCTCAACATCTTTGGCAGCATTATTTATATTCGGGTGATAAGAATTTTCTTCGTGAATATTATCCTGTGTTGAAAGGTACGGCTGATTTCCTCTTGTCATTTATGACTAAGCATCCTCGATATGGTTGGAGAGTGACTGCACCTTCTGTCTCTCCGGAACATGGACCGAACGGAGTATCAATTGTAGCCGGTTGCACGATGGATAATCAAATAGCTTTTGATGTATTGAGCAATACTCTTCGTGCTGCACGGATTATAGGGGATAGCAAGGCATATTGTGATTCTCTTCAGTCTCTGATAAGTCAGTTGCCTCCTATGCAAATAGGACAATATAATCAGCTTCAGGAATGGCTGGAAGATGTGGATGACCCGAAAGACCAGCATCGTCATATATCTCACTTGTATGGACTGTATCCAAGTAATCAGATTTCTCCTTACCGGCATCCAGAATTATTTCAGGCTGCTAAAAATACATTGCTGCAAAGAGGTGATATGGCTACGGGCTGGAGTATTGGTTGGAAAATTAATTTCTGGGCACGTATGCTGGATGGAAATCATGCGTATAATATCATTCGGAATATGCTTTCATTGTTACCTTGCGACAGTCTGGCAGGTAAGTATCCTTTAGGGCGTACGTATCCCAATATGTTTGATGCACATCCACCTTTTCAGATAGATGGAAATTTTGGCTTTACAGCAGGAGTGGCAGAAATGCTTTTGCAGAGTCATGATGGTGCAGTGCATTTACTTCCAGCCGTACCTGATGAATGGCAGGATGGAAATGTAAAAGGCTTGGTAGCACGAGGAGGTTTTGTTGTAGATATGGATTGGAAAAATGTGCATCTTACCAAGGCTGTAATTTATTCGCGGATAGGTGGAACTATACGTTTACGGTCGTATATTCCTTTGAAAGGCAAAGGTTTGAAGCGTGCTTCAGGGGATTGTCCGAATGAATTACTTTGTCAGGCTGAAGTTGCTTCACCTTTAATATCGAAGAAACTCTCGAATCCGGAAAAGCCTGAACTAAAGAGAATCTATGAATATGACTTGAAAACAGAACCGGGAAAGCGGTATGTCGTGTATGCAAAGTAAAGAATTAACAGAATGAATCATTTGTAATAGAATAAAATCATGAAAAAACACTTTTTGCTAGCTTGTCTGTTAATGGCTATGGGAGGCGTGTGCCCTGACGTAGTCAATGCCCAGTGTGGTGACAATGGAGATGGAACTTTCTCTAATCCTGTATTTTGGGCAGATGTTCCTGATCCGGATGTGATACGTGTAGGGGATGACTTTTATATGGTGAGTACAACCATGCATTTGGTTCCGGGAGCGCCGATCATGCACTCAAAAGATTTGGTCAACTGGGAAATCGTAAGTTATCTGTATGATCGGTTGGATGATAAACCGAATTATGACTTGAAAGAAGGAACTGTATATGGACGTGGCCAGTGGGCTACTTCTTTGCGTTACCATAATGGAACATATTATGCTTATTTTTCTCCGAATGACACCCCTTACAAAGGATATGTGTATACTACTTCTGACCCTAAAAAGGGATGGACATTGTCGTCACGTATTCCTCATTTTCATGATGCATCTTTGTTTTTTGATGACGATGGGAAAGCTTATATCTTTTATGGTACCGGACAGTTGCGTGAACTGAAGCCGGATTTGAGTGATGTCATGCCGGGAGGTGTGGATATGAAGATATTCGAAAGAGATAAAGAGGAAAATGCTTTACTGGAAGGTAGTAGGGTGATAAAACACGATGGGAAGTATTATTTGCTGATGATTTCATGGCCTCGAGGAGGTAAACGCAGACAAGTATGTTACCGAGCAGATAAAATTACCGGTCCTTATGAGAAAAAGGTGATATTGGAAGATGCATTTGCTGGTTTTCCGTACGTGGCACAAGGTACGATTGTAGATGATGGAAAAGGAAATTGGTATGGAGTTATTTTTCAGGATCGTAATGGGGTAGGTCGTGTGTTGACTGTGATGCCTTGTCGATGGGTAGACGGCTGGCCGATGTTGGGAGATGAAAATGGACATGTGCCGGCTACAATGTCTAAGCCTGTACAAGGATATTCTTCTGAAGGATTGGTAGTGAGTGATGATTTTAGTGGCGAAAAGCTAAAATTGAACTGGCAGTGGAATCATAATCCGATGAATGAATGTTGGTCATTGAAAGCACGTAAGGGATATTTACGGTTGACGACCGGACGAGTTGTGGATAATTTGTTTGTGGCACCTAATACTTTAACTCAGCGTATGGAAGGGCCGAAATGTTCTGGAGTGGTTTGTATGGATCTTTCGGGCATGAAGGATGGTGATGTGGCCGGACTGAGTGCATTTAATGGAGATGCTGGAATTTTAGCTGTCACTTGTCAAGGAAGCCAGAAGTATTTGACCATGAAAACAGAAAGTGTCAAATTGGATGATAAAAATAAGTCTGTGACAGGTATTGATCGAAATGAAATTCAAAAGGTGGAATTGACATCGGATGTGATATACCTTCGTTTGGATGGGGACTTCAGATTGAATAAGGATATAGCTTCATTCTATTATAGTTACGATAATAAAGACTGGAAGAAAATCGGAACTGATTTTAAGATGATTTTTGATTATCGTCGTTTCTTTATGGGCACTAAGTTTGCTTTGTTTAATTATGCGACAAAGAGTCTGGGTGGTTTTGTTGATATCGACTTCTTTAACTATCAGCATATAAAGAAATAATAGAACAGGTTTTGCAGCCGAGAATCTGATAAAAGAAAAGTGAGAAAATAGTGTGGTTGGTGAATTCTTTATGTTGCGCCTGCTTACAGAATGATGTGTAATATTACGTTTCCCTTTTAGTCGTTTTATCTGCACTAAAAGGGAAACATAAACAATAAAACTAATGTCTATGATAAAACGTGTATTATTGTCATCGTTTACTGCGTTGATTTGTATGACAAGTTTATATGCAAGTGAAAAAGAGGTGCTGAGTCCTGATGGACGTTTGAAGGTAGTAGTGTCAGATGAAGGTGGAATTCCTTCTTATCAGGTATTCTATGATGGAGTAACTTTTATTGAGAAATCTCCGTTGGGTATGAAGACCACTATTGGTGATTTTACATCTTCTTTATCACTCGGTAGTGAAATCAAGGAGACCTCTATCCGGAAGAACTACCGTTTACCGAACATAAAAAAAAGTAAGGTGGAGTATGCGGCTGAATCAGTAGTCGTTCCATTTACAAAAGAAGGGAGAACTGCTTTTGATGTGGAATTTCGGGTAAGTAATAATGACGTGGCCTTTAGATATACCGTTTATCCTAAGAAGGATATTTTGTGCTGTGTGATACAGCAGGAAACTACGGGGTTTGTCATGCCGGAAGGTACGACTACTTTCTTATGTCCACAAAGCGGACCGATGGGTGGTTTCGCCAGAACTTCTCCCAGCTATGAAACTCCATATACAGTAGATGATACGATGGGAAAAAATGGTTGGGGAGAAGGATATACATTCCCTTGCTTGTTTAAAAATTCAGATAAAGGTTGGATTTTAATTTCTGAAACTGGAGTAAACAGTTATTATTGCGGTAGTCGTTTGATGGGGCATGAAGATGGGGGGTATACCATTGGTTTTCCGCAGGAAGGTGAATTTAACGGCAATGGCACGATTTCTCCGGGAATTGCATTGCCGGGTAAGACTCCTTGGCGTACTATAACCTTGGGTTCTACACTGGCTCCTATTGTAGAAACAACCGTACCGTTTGATGTGGTAGAGCCGTTATATGAACCGTCGAAAGACTATACCGCAGAATACGGTTGTGGAACTTGGAGCTGGATTATTGCCGGAGATGCCAGTATGAATATGGATGACCAAAAGCGTTATGTAGATTTTTGTGCAGCTATGGGATATCGTACGGTGCTGGTAGATGCGCTTTGGGATACACAGGTAGGTCATGATAAGATAGAAGAGCTGGCTGCCTACGCCAAACAGAAAAATGTAGGGCTATATTTGTGGTATAACTCCAATGGATACTGGAATGATGCCCCTCAAGGACCTCGTGGAAAAATGAGTAATATCATTGAGCGTCGGAAAGAAATGAAATGGATGCAACGTATAGGTATCAAAGGTATTAAGGTCGATTTCATAGGTAGTGACAAGCAGGTCACCATGCAGCTTTATGAAGACATTTTGGCTGACGCAAACGATTATGGATTGTTGGTTATTTTTCATGGATGTACCATTCCGCGAGGATGGGAACGTATGTATCCTAATTATGCGGCCAGTGAAGCGGTATTGGCCAGTGAAAACATGAATTTCTCTCAGGGAAGCTGCGATGCAGAAGCATTCAATGCATGTATCCATCCGTTTGTTCGTAATACGATTGGGAGTATGGATTTCGGAGGAAGTACTTTGAACAAATATTATAATGCGAAAAATGAACCGGGGGGACGGATGAGAGTTACGTCCGATGTGTTTGCATTGGCTACGGCAGTATTGTTTCAGAGTCCGGTACAGCATTTTGCATTGGCACCTAATAACCTGATTGACGCTCCAGCTTGGGCCGTGGATTTCATGAAAAAAGTGCCTACTACTTGGGATGAGGTGAAGTTTATAGACGGTTATCCTGGAAAATATATTGTGATGGCACGTAAACATGCTGGTAAATGGTACGTGGCAGGAATTAATGCACAGGATGAAACTATTAAATTAAAGATAGATGTTTCAACTTTGTTTGCAGCAGGAGAAATCGTCAATTTGTATGAAGATAATGATAAACTGGCAGGCTCAGTCAAGGAACAGGTTATCAACAAGAAACAGACTTTGAACCTTTCTATTCCTAAAAATGGAGGTGTAGTGATTACCCGGAAGTAATCATGAATAAAAAAGATTTGATTCTTTAGGTGGGTAAAGTGAAATGAATTTGATAAACTTAAATATTGAATATTATGAATATTAGCAAGATTTTGTTACTGTGTGGTGGTTGTGCACTGTTGAATAGTCTGAATGTAAATGCTCAACGACCTATTATTCAAACGAAATATACTGCCGATCCGGCACCGATGGTATACAATGATACGGTATTTCTTTATACGACGCATGATGAAGATGATGCCGAAGGGTTTAAAATGCAGGATTGGTTGTTGTATACTTCTACCGATATGGTTAACTGGACTGATCATGGGGTTGTTGCTTCTCTCAAGAGCTTTGATTGGGTGAAGCGTGATAATGGAGCTTGGGCTGAACAGGTAGTTGAGCGCAATGGTAAGTTTTATATGTATTGTCCGATTCATGGAAATGGAATCGGTGTGCTTGTTTCCAACAGTCCTTATGGACCATTTAAGGATCCTCTTGGAAAGCCTCTTGTATGGCAGAAAGAACATTGGGATGATATTGACCCTACCGTGTTCATCGATGAGGATGGGCAAGCTTATATGTATTGGGGAAATCCCAATTGTTATTATGTGAAATTAAATGAAGACATGATTTCATATTCTGGAGATATTGTAAAGCTAAAAGAAACTCCGGAGCATTATCAGGAAGGTCCGTGGTTCTATAAACGTAATGGACATTATTATTTGGCTTTTGCTTCTACCTGTTGTCCGGAGGGAATAGGGTATGCAATGAGTGATAGTCCTACAGGACCATGGAAAACGAAAGGATACATTATGCGCCCTACGGAGAGAACCAGAGGCAATCATCCTGGTATTATGGATTATAAGGGGAAATCGTATGTCTTTGGGTTGAATTATGATTTGTTAAAACTGGAAACGAATACTCACTATGAACGCCGTTCGGTATCAGTGGCAGAAATGCACTATAATGAAGATGGTACTATTCAAGAAGTACCTTATTGGGCGGATACCAAGCTGGAGCAGATCGGTACTTTTAATCCGTTCCGTAAGGTAGAAGCTGAAACTATGGCTTGGGGATATGGATTGAAAACAGTTCCGAATGCAGATAAGTCTCTTTCGGTGGTAGACGTGAACAATGGAGAGTACATCTGTGTACGTGGAGTAGACTTTGGAAAGAATAAAGCTCGCCGTTTTGAAGTTTCCGCATTGCCTCTTGAGGGAGGAAATCTGAAAATTCGTTTGGATGCTCCGGATGGAAAGATTGTGGGAAACGTGAATATACCGCAGGGAAATGAAACATCTAAGTATGAACTTTATTCTTGTGAGGTCAATGCGGTCAGTGGCATACATGATTTGTACCTTAGTTTTGAAGGAGAGAATAATAAGGATTTATTTGAACTGGATTACTGGAAATTCTGATATTAGTTTACAGCATAAATAGAGTATATATGATAAAAAAGATTTTAAGAAAAGATATAAAGTTGTCTTTACTAAATATTCGATGGTGCAGAATTATGCAGGGAGTGGTTTTGTTGTCTGGTTTGGCAGTAAATGCACAAAACCCCATTATCCAAACATCTTATACGGCTGATCCGGCTCCTATGGTATACAATGACAAGCTGTACCTTTATACAAGTCACGATGAAGACGGTTCTACGTGGTTTACCATGAACGACTGGAAACTTTATTCCACGGATGATATGGTGAACTGGACCGAACATCCCACTCCTTTGTCATTCAAGACATTTGAATGGGCAGGTGGAGATGCATGGGCTGCCCAGTGTATTGAACGTGACGGTAAATTTTATATGTATGTACCTGTGACAGACCGTAAAGGTGAAACGGCTATTGGAGTAGCTGTGGCTGATAGTCCTTACGGGCCTTTTTATGATCCGATAGGAGCTCCTTTGGTACGAGCTGATTATGGCAATATAGATCCTACGATCTTCATTGATGAAGATGGACAGGCTTATCT
>ULLJ01020492.1_pt1 | contig 20780 bp, 19 predicted proteins | sample 1951371 | NCBI WGS metagenome assembly ULLJ01 (sample SAMEA4835522, study PRJEB28245) | human gut metagenome | biome: gut microbiome; material: fecal sample | place: Denmark | collected 2008
CGGCTCCGTAATGCCGGCTTCGTTGCGCTGCTCCTCAATTTTTGCTGCTGCCTCCTCCGGTGTCACAACGCCCCACATCTTATTGAACGTATACATGTTAAAAGGCAGCGAATACAACTCTCCCTTATAATTCGCTACAGGACTGTTCGTAAAACGATTGAACTCCGCAAAACGCGTAACATAATTCCACACTTCTTTATTATTTGTATGGAAAATGTGCGCACCGTATTTGTGCACATGGATATTCTCAATATCCTCCGTATAAACGTTGCCTGCAATGTTCGGGCGCTTGTCGATTACAAGCACTTTCTTGCCGGCATCCGTTGCCTGTCTGGCAAATACCGAACCAAATAAACCGGCTCCAACAATTAAATAGTCGTACATATTTTGTCTCCAATACTGTAAACGCACCATAGTGGGTGTGATTTTTTGATTAGCCACTCCGAAGAGTGACATTAGTTAACGAATTACTTTCGTAAGCGCTCAATATTTCAACGCTAGATTATCAAATAACGCTTGCACCTTTTTGATAGATGCAAGTGTTTTATTCCTACTGTAACAATAATAATATCTAGTATGCAATACATTTTTTCGATTGTATCTTCAATATTTTAAATATGAAATTCAAAACAATGTTAAACAAATAATTAAACCCAATAAAAAAATAGAATTCCTTCCCCAATAACATAGCAGTCTTTTAATAATGTCAAATTTATTATTTTTAGATATTTTTTAGAAAACACAAACACCGCAGTTGTTAACAAAGGGGCGCTTAATATGAATAATACAATATTTTGATATTCGTTCTGAACCATATTGATTCTTCCATTGATGAGTCAATCTGCTTTATTGCAAAGTGACTCTGAAAACTCTGAAAACTTGAACATTAGGCGGCTCAAGTTTTGAATTTTCACTTCAGCTTAAAAGTTTACCACGGAGGAAGGGGTAAAGTCTAACCACGGTTTTATTGAACACTTACGTTCAAATTTTGCAGATTTCCACAGGTATTGAACTTCCAATGATCCTCAGCCCCTCTTCAATTTCTATCTTATACTGCCCCATCAGTTCATCACTTACGCCATTATATTCTGGCAGCATTATCTCATTCCCGCCATCAATCAACGACTGATACTTATTCGTTCCAAGATTATGTTCCTTGAGGATTTCAATCTTCAAAAGGTTCGAATAGCTTTTGGCTTTCGATTCTATCAGTTCAACCACAGCTTTCCTGTTTTCCTCACTATCCGTGTAACCGCCGATAACCGGCAAGCGAAAGACAACCGGCTTGCCGCTGTTCAGTAATGTCACAAGATTGTTTTTATATAGCTCAATCCTTCCACCAAGAGAAGATGAGCACAAATCATCATTCAGAACCTTAATATCAACGTAAAACAGGTCTATATGCTTGATTGCAATGGAAAGCTGTACTGATGAGCAGAAAAGGCTTGTCTCCACAATTGTATGGATTTGCTCATCATTAAGCCGTTGAAGCATGGGATCAAGCTCTTTCATCTGGAGCATGCACTCGCCGCCGGAGAACGTCACGCCTCCAGGAAGAGAGTCCAGATAAGTAGCCGAATTAGCATTACAGGAGCCATAAAACGCCTTATCTTTTATTACTTCAGAATATAGCTCATCTGGGCTATACCATTTCCCATAGGTCCCTTTTTCTTCAACTTTTCCGTTATGATCCATCTTTACATACCTTTGCTCCCTGTGCAGTAAATTTTCCGGATTGCTACACCAAGGGCAGTGTATTGAACAACCTTTGAGGAAAACAGTGGTACGTATGCCAGGGCCATCGTGCAGGGAGAAGCGTTGAATATTGGTGAGAAGGATATTCTTTTCAGGTATCATAGATTAACACCTTCTTTCGTGTTGGCTTCATATTCCCTAAAAATCTCTAAAATCATTTCTAGCACCTGTTCATTTGTAAAACTTTGATCCTGTTTGCACCGTTCAAACCATTCAGGCTCTCTGGCTACTTGTCTAATTCTTAATGGGGCAGACTGTCTCGCATTTATAACATCGAATGCACAGACTTGCATCAACCACAGGATAAAGAAATCCTTCCTCGTCCTCTTCCATATAAATAGCACCATGAGAAAGAACATACTTTTCACCAAATTGGCCTATGCTCCCCTCACCGTTATTTTCAATGAATTTCCTGGTCGGACATACGGCATAACAGGCTCCGCAACCACAACAGTTTTCTCGTTTATTATATAATTCCGGCAGTTCCTTATTCGTGTCCTTTAGTCCACCAGTCTTTACATCATAGGACTTTGCCTTACCGTTCTCCCCTATTACGATATTCTTATATCTGGTTGATTGGTGTGGTGTATATTTTCGCGGCTTTTTTGGCTTTGGCTGTTGATTCATATCTAGCCAATGTCCTTGCTTATCCTGATAAACCAATACCCCCTCATCAAATTCGCAATAAGGACTATCTGGGTCTATATCAGAAGCATAAGGAGGTATTCCTTGATTCATCTTAGCCTCTCCTTTACTATTGAATGATAACAGCATATCTTAAACCTCCAAAATTCCATAGACTCACCTACTTGGAATCCATCTTCTTTGCTCTTTTGGCTCTCACCAGATAATTTGTAAGCGGGAACCTCATGATATGATAATAGAGTACATCCTTATTACGACGCACCGGTGATTCCAATATGCAGCATTTCTGCTTTGAAATCTTAGCCGCTATGTAATCACACTCACCATCGAATTTATAATCAATCTTCTGCATATAAGAATTGTTCATGAAGAAGTCAACTGATTGTTTCAATCCATCCCTCAGAGATACAGTATTATAAACAGAGTGTCCGATTGCGTTGGAGACTTTGGTATTGTCAAAACGCATATTCGTTCCCTTGTCGCCAACCAGTATTTCATAAAATTCGGGCATATATTTCTCGGTTTCAGCTCTATCGAGTGAACAGATTTTCGGCTTCCTATTTAATAACTCACAAAGAATCGTATAAACCTCAAGCCATGTTTGTTCACTAGTGCTTGTGATATGAAATGCTTCTTTATAAGCCTTTTCATTCAGTAGCAATTCATAAAGCGTTTTAGCAAAATCCTCCGTGTGCGTTAGGGTGCAAATGGCATCACCCTGCTCAAACATAATAACCGGCTTGTTGGCCATAATGCGAGCCAACAGAGTATATTGGTCGCCCGGTATGATTGGAAATGGAATTCTGTTTTTGCCGTAGGTTACATATGGCCGTATAATTGTATAATTGATGCTGCATTTCTTCAAAAATTCCTCGCACAGATACTTGTTATATGCATAATCCCATTTTTCGTTTCCGATTTCACTCTGTTCCGTCAGAATCTCATCTTCACACTTCTTCCTATAAGCAGTTGATGAGGAAATAAATATAAATTGTATGAATTGCCCATTTAATATGGACAGTGTGCGTTTCAAATGATCCGGAATAAACGACAGAAAATCAACAATGACATCATATGATGGAATTTCCTTGAAAATCTTCTCTCGCAGTACATTTTCCGGCTCATTTCGAAGGTCAGCTTTAATAAGTTTGACCCTTGGATCTATAAAATGAGTTCTGTTCCCTCTATTAAGGGTATAAACCACATTGCCCTTATCCAAACACATTTTGGTAAAATCAGTAGATAGTATGCCGCTTCCACCGAGAATCAATATATTCATTATGACCGTTATCTCCTTGCCTTTAAGCCGAATCAATATCAATAAGTATGCCGCTCATTCAACTATGCGCTATCATTGGTTATTTTTCTTTGCCCTTCAGTCGATTATAATAATATCTAATCCAGTTTTTGGCCGATGGCTTAAAATGCTTTTTCAGCGATTCTATCGTTCCGATTTCAAAAGCATCTGTGAAGAATCTTTCTCTAATCGGATTAGCCTTGACGCTCTTAACTGCTGTCCAGTTACCAGCCATCAGTTCTTCTGCATCATATCCCAGATATTCCAGATTATCTTTTATCTCATCAAAAATCCGCAATGCACGGTCATTCTGCAAAAGCAAAGCTGACAAGCCTTTATTATCATTAATATTCTGGTTTGATTCGGCAACGCCCCAACAGTCAGAAATGGTGAAATCCGAAGTTCTTTGTAATCCTTTAAAATGACATTTAAAACAGGAGGGTCTTATATTCGCATAAGACAAGTAAGAACGCATAAACATTGTCATGCTGCCCCGCCGCTGCCACACATTCCCATTTTGGTAGTCAACCTTGAAATACCATTTCTTCCACCCGTGCGTTTTTGCCTTAAAGGTGATTTTCTTGATTTCTCCCTTATTTTTGAATTGTCCGTTATATCCTCGCCAAACCAAATCCGAACCTACACCATGGCAAACAAAATCCATTGTGAAAAGATTTTCGTACTTTCTTCCAAGGAAATTCTTAAGACCAGCTATCTCACATGGTGTCCCGGTATAAAAAACTGCCCTTCCACTATCCAACTCAGCTTTAGCTTCTAAGAAGCTGTTACAGACATTGCTTTGAGGATATTTTGAACCGCGAAGTCTACCCAGATCGTCCAGAGTATCCACTCTAATATGCTTGACATTACAGTTCCGATCAAATGCGGCTCCAAAAATCACAACATCCTTTTCTTTAAGAAAATACGTTGCCAGCGTTGTAAATGCACCACCGGACGTACTATCCAATCTCGTTTGCAGGTCTTTGTTGTAGCAAGCATATGCAACAGGAAAGGTAACATCCTGATTAACTAAATTCTCTTGTTCAATTATATTTTCCATCACAAATCCTCCCTCAGACCATTTCGACCCTCAGTGAAGGATCCATATTAATATCTGGAAGATGCCCTTCTGTAGCATTCTCCCTTGCAATAATCTTAGCAGGGTTGCCAATTACGATGGAATGCGGCGGAACATCAAAGTTCACGAAAGTGTTCGGTGCTATAAGCACATCATCACCTATGCTAATATTGCCAACTATTGTCGAATTTGTTCTAATGCAAACTCTGTTCCCAAAAGTAGGATATCCTTTGTGCTTTCCACGTATATCTCTTCCAATAGTCACTCCGTGAGTAATCATAGTCTCATTGCCAAATTTCGCATTCCCATTGATAACTATCTTTCCCCAATGTCCAATCAAAAGGCAGTCTCCAATATTACAGTTACCGAGGAAATCTATCCCGGTTTTCTCTGCCATACGGTTTAACTCTCTTTCGTAGATATAGCCCCACAGGTTGCCTTTATTAACCTGGTATTTACGATAGACAACCACAGTTCTCCATTCCGGAGACTTCTTTTCCTTTCTGGAAAGTGTAACGCCGCCGTTTCGGAATCTGGCATTAAACACCTCGTCCTTTGCTATTTTCCCTTCGTAATCTCTTTTGTTGAATTTAAAGAAGGAAGGGCTACATATCTTATTTATAATTCTCTTAATATTCATGCAGCAGCCTCCCCTAAATAGCCAAGCTGTGAGCTATCAGAATAGGCTGGAAAGACATAACAGGCAGATTGGGATATGCGGACAGAAAAAGCAGATTCTCTATCCCCCCCCCGTTAATTTTTTAAATGTACTCTTAATCATAGCTACTCCTTTTGGACCTACTACCATTTTAACGCCTTGTTTAACGCACCTCTTAATCAAATAGGGCCTATATAGTTTATGAATCAGGCGATCATAATCGGTGGATTGATACTCCGCAAAAAAAGATGCTTTTTTTTCATTTCTTGGCGGAGGCTTTGTAAATGCCAAATTACATGGAACGGCACGCTCCATCGGATCAATTGGCCCATATATAAAATCTTTTGACACACGGTTTAACAGATCTCTCGCTTTATCTGTGTTTACAACTAGAACACTGATTCCTTTTTCAAGATTATATTCACTCGCACAAGTATCATCCACACCCCAATAATCGGAAAGTGTAAAATCTGAAATACGATCCGTGCCAGTGAAATGACATTCATAACAGGATGGCCTTAGTATAAGATTTCCACTGAAAGCCAAGAAAAATGAATCGATGCCATCTGTTATTACTTTTTGCGTTCCATCTGTATAGTTTAGCAGCATTGAGGCGCCACAACCATTTCTCCAAGGTATCAAACCTTTTTGGCGAAAAGCAATGCTTTTAATAGGCTGTTTGGCTTTTCGCTCTTCGGCCGTCGCATATTTTTTAACAACAGATTTCGAAGTAACACCATGACAAAGCACATCAACTGTGATTAGGTTGTCGTATGATTTTCCGAGATAGTTTTTCAATGCTGCCACTTGACAAGCCGTACCTGAGAAGAGAACTTCTATTCCCGCATCCAAATATTTTTTGCAGTCAGCATATGCTAAAAACGCCTGGCTTTGATAATACTTGCTACCGCGAATATCATTTAATTCTTCAATGCAGGTAACTGGCTTATGATAGACATCCCATGTCTTCTCGTCAAATGTCGCACCAAATACAACGCCATTATCTTGAAGAACGACTTCAGCAATTGCTGTAAACGCACCACCCGATGAACTATTCATAAGCACTTCATCATCTTGATACCAAGCCATGTACCAATCGCTTTTTCCAAGTTTATTTACCTGTTGCACCATATACATCATTTCCTCCTAGCTCATCGAATTCAACGACCCATTCGCTTTTCGTGGACGAGACAGCATTATTTTCTCTTCACAAGTCGCAGTAGCATATCTTTATTTATCGCAAGAGCAATACACCCCACAAGAGCCATTGCAGCTATCCCAAACCAACTATTCCAAAAATAAAGTGCAGTTTGAATAGCAGAAATTGACAGCATAATTAAGATTCTTTTTAATTCCAATTTTATCGTTATGAACTTTTTAATATCCCTCCACCGTAAAAAGAACATTACTATATAACCCGTAAGAGTGGTCAAAGCCGCTGCCATAAGTCCAAAATAGGGAATGAGCAAAAAATTTAAAGCTATATTTGTCAATGCTCCCCAAACACTAGTCAGGAAAGCCCCTTTTGTTTGATAGAACAAAACATAGTATGAACCAAGGTTAGATGCAATAGCATGTGCAACAGCTCCAGCAAGCAAAGGAGGAATATATAGCCAAGAATCAGCATAACTCGAATCAAACAAATAAATGATCATTGGACGAGACACCACTAGAATACCGACATAGCCCAGCATCATAAACACAAAGTAGTTGTTGAATATTCTACTGTAAAAGTTATTACGCTCCTTATCATCGAGAGAGTTGATTGCCGTCGTTTGATAAGCCTGATAAAATATACTCTCAAATGCATTTAAAATCGAAGGTATTTTATTGGAAACAGCGTAGATACCGTTTGCTGCCATTCCCATAAAAATGCCAATAGCATACCGATCGGACACATTCAAGACCCACCACATAACCGTTGTAGGCATAAGTGGAATACAATGCTTTAGCAGTCTTTTTTGATAAGCCTTATCAAGATGCTGTCTTTTGATAACTTTAAAAGGCCTTACATTAATAAAAAGATAGACAAATGTTATAATTTTTGCAAAAAGGAATCCAATATACCAGCCATTCAGGCCATATCTAAGCAAAACAATAAAAAGAAAAGTAAATACCAGCTGGAAAGCCGAGTTCACAACCCCTGAAAAAGCAAATACCTTTATTTTGCCACTTCCACGCTCATGCCAACTAAAAATCAAAGTAAAACCATCTATGACCACATAAAGATAAATAATCAATATTACGGGAAGATTCTGATATATCAGAGAAATTGGTATGATGAGCAATGCTCCTATAATTGTACCAATCAAGGCAATCAAAGAGCAATTAGTCAATACTTTATTATTGTCTTCATCCGGATCACTTGTAAAGCGAAAGACACTTTCATAGACATCCGCCATAAGGATTGGCAGCAACAACGAAACCGTTGTTGTCACCAAGTCCATAGTACCATATTCCGCTGTTGTCAGGTAGTATGAATACAATGGAGCAAGGATAAAGGATATCGCTTTGCTTCCGAATGTTGCTATTCCAATGATCAGAGTGTTTTTCTTTAGCTCTGAAAGTTTACTGCTTTTATTCTGCTCAGTCATACGGCATATTCCTTATATGTTATTAATGGTATACTTAGGGCTACTCTTTAATCGAGTCCATAGATATTATTTTACTTTGTCCAATTAACATTTTCATGTAATACCCTTAAGTAACCCCCAGTATCAATGATAAAATATCACACTTCTTCACAGTCAATCCCTGTAATCAACAAAACAGCCTTTAATCTGAACTCAGTGCGTTTTTTAAATAATCATATCCAATCGTGCGCAGAGCCTCGACCTTTAACCTTACTTGTGTATAATCGATTGCAGAATCAAGCTTTGTAAAGGATTCTTCAATATCAGCGATTATGCGGTTTTCGAGTCCCAGTTGACACAGGATATCTGTCTTTCTGAACTCGCTTCCTGTATTTTCGCACATCGAGAAAAAATTCTTCTCGAAATTGACCGATAGTATAGTTCCATGGTAAGAATCTGTTATAATCATCTCAGCATTTATGATGTTACTTATAAACTCCAGCGGACCAAATTCCGGATGAATTTCAAAGTAATCATCTGGATAGTTTAAATAAACAAAAGGTGTAACCACTTTTATTTTATACCCAGTACGCTCCGAGATTTGTTTAAGCAATGCAATGCGCTCTCTTTGCGGTTTATAGCTACGTAACGAATAATACAAAATATACCTTTCATCTTTGCTCTGTTTTAGGTCCAACAAATCAATCCAATCTTTTCTGGATAGAAGAAACGTAGGATCCGGAACATTGATCGATCCCAATTTGTATTTTTCATTTATTCTTTTATTGCTACTTGCCTCTCTGAACGAAAGATGGTCAAACTGAGAAATGTAGCCGATAATTGAATCAAGCTCCACATCAGACATGTTACTTATCGAAGATGCATAAGAAACCTTCTTGCCATTAAAGTCAGACAATAAATACGGCTTCATATAATCGATTGCTTGCCCTTCCAGTTCATTTGAATGAAAATTCCAAATCTGATCGCTTCCGCTAACAATACAGGGGTATTCAGCAAATACCTGCATCGCTGCTTCCGGAACTTCAAACTCCTTTGTAAGGTTCAATCTTGACTCGATAAATTGTTCATATGCCTTTGCTCTCTGAAGCCTTTTTCCCCTTACCGGCATCATAATGAGATCCTTAATAAATGTCTTGGAACCAAACGCCGTCCTGTAAAGTTTTTGGTAGTACTGCTTCTGCCTTTTCATTCTATAATTAATAATATCAGCTTCATACCCCAAACGCTTGATTGCTTCTTGCGTAGCTAAAGCCTGTAAAACAGAGCCAAAGTTATAGGCGGAATGATATGTTATAACTCCAACTTTAGTTCTATATCCATTTTCCATAATAATCTCCATTCCGCCGCCTTCGGCTGGCGGCACAAATAGTAATGAAAGTGTTTTACACCTTCAAGTTTTCGTGTTACAATTGACTCAATTATTAAGGCATCCCGGCATCAATATCAGATGCACCCACCCGTTTTACTGTTGATGTGCAGGTGCGCCTCTTTTCTTAGGTGGGAATACCATTAAATAGGTTCACTATGTGAGCCTTTTTTTGTGTCTAATCCACGATTTTGGCTTAATTTACTTTCTTTCACACTAACCTCACATCATTTTAACTCTGATTTTCTTTCCCACAGCCTTACGTTCTTTAACTTCTACAAACTGTTCCTTCGCAATACTCGAATCCATTGTAATTATCCACGACATCGTCATACATACAGTACATAATATTCTTGACTGAACTACTGTTACAACAAGAAGTGCCATGTAAAGAAATACGAATCCCAAAACATTCCGATACTTAGGTTGTGAAATATATTTCTTAACTGCAATCACAACTGGGACGATATACCATAGCCCCCACAATAGTCCACCATATGCTAATATTCCACCAAGACCTGTACTCAATCCAGCATCAGTTCTCTTGTAAAGCCTAAAAGGATTAATGCCTTTCAAATTGTTATAACCCACACCGTTAATCGGATCACTAACAAAACATTTCAACGCGGCCAGAAAATCATCTATACGAACAGAAGCTGAGTACACATTACTTACAAATTTATCTTGAATTACATATATCTCTATATAAATCAGGACAGCAATAATCGCAGGGAGGCAAAAGAACTTCAAAAATTTATTATTCTTTATTCTTTCGTAAAACTTCAAATACATCATTACTACAATTAGCAAAAGGCCCGTCGTTGAAAGAGATGAAGCAATTGAGATAATAATAGACGCAGCCACAATTTTCCGAATACCTTTGACTCTAAGAAATAGCTCATAGTAAAGAGCCAAACATCCAACAAATGTAAGCATTGGGCCTTCTACAAACAACGCTATATTCCTTAGACCGGAATAGCCAAGCGCATACACTTCCTGTCCTTCACAATACAAATGATAATAGTCTTTATATGTATTAGTTCCCCATCCTACCTCATCCGCAGAATAAATAGCCGTTGGACTAATTAGATGGAGATTAGATGCAAACACAAAAAACACCAAACTGAGTAGACATATGACTGCTATGATATTTGTATACTTCTCCCAAAAATCAAGTACAACATCTGTTTTGTCAAAATACACGACTGTGAACACAAAAGGAAGCACGCAAGAGAACATAAACTCATAGCCAAAAAAGCCTCGTACAATAAACAGCAGCATGCATAATAAATATGCCGCACATAAAACAGAGGCATTTTTTTTAAGTTTTATTTTTCTACGCAACAAAAGCAACAGTACAAAATTTACATTCGTCAAAATATAAAAAATCCAGTTCGGATACACCATGCACATAATGGAATAGCAATTTAAAATAATCAATAGCGCAAGTGTATATGTAAGCAAAGATATAAGAATCTTTTTCATCGCGTCTCCTCCTAACTATGAAAAATATCTGTGTTTCATCCGACGAAGCAGTAACACAATTTTTTCCTTTGTCGGCATTTCAACATTAACGATAGCCACATGCCTTATTTTTTTGTTATTCTTTATCAACCAAACATTCAGAAGCCGTTCACTTAAAAAGCCGTATAGTCTCTTCTGATATGAGTCTAGCTTGCTTAAGTCCACTGTCTTCTCCAATTCAAATAAAACGGAAAAAAGCCACTCGCAGTACGCGTCAAAAATGTTAGCACTGCAAAACATCATGTTGAATAAGACTGACTTATTCTGTGCAAAGTACTGATCGAATGCCTCCAAATACTCTGGATACAATTCCTCTATAATTCTTCTGAGTTCATCAAAAATCTCCGGCGTGCAGCATTGAATCAATATTTCCTCTTTTGCATTCTGTTTGAAATATTCAACATACGGAAGAACGATATCGTTGCCCTTTAGTAAATCAACCATCTCATCGTATGTGTATATATCCTTCGTCTTGCTACTAAGATTGCTTTTACCAAAATACCGTCTGTAATGAACAAGCCCTTTGTACTCATCGTTTGTATTTTTCCAAATCCAATACAACCCTGTAAGCTCACAAAAATTAGGGTTTTTTACCGATATGTTATCCCCTGTATTGTCTCTTAGAAAGCCTAAATCCTCTTTTCCCTCTGCTCCTACCTGCAAAGGTACATAGTTTTCCAGTCGAGGAACATCAAATTCTTTATGTGCTGCAATATAAATCATTTTTTCACTCCCAAATACAAACTCATGAAACTCTGCACAGTATCCTCAATAGAATATTTCTCTTCTCGAAGTCTTTTATACGCTTCTGTTCTGTCCCTGCGCATACTTCCATAATGGTTTACGTCATCAACCCAACTACTAATATCGGCATCCTCGATTCCTAGGAAGGCTACGTCATCTAGAAGCTTTGCCTGTGATGTAATTTTATCAGAAAATATAACCGGAAGTCCTGATGCCTGCGCCTCTACACCTACGATTGGCAGCCCTTCAAAATGCGAGGGAAGAACAAATACATCCATCGCCATGAATAGCTTTTCAACTTCATTTGAAGTACCGTAGAAAACGAGAATATCATTCAAATTCATTTCTTCCGCTACGGCCTTAATTCTATCTTTCTCCGGTCCTTCTCCAACCAATAGAATCTTAGAATGCATTTGCTTTTCTTTTAGAGCCTTCGCTATCTTGAGAATGTACTCATGATTTTTTTGATAGGCAAATCTACCCACATGACCTATCAATACCTCATCTGTTATCCCCAGCTGTTCCCTGACGTTCTGACGGATATTATCCTTGAAACGGAATTTTTCGAGATCAATTCCGTTTTGGATAATCATAACTTTTTCTTTTGGAATTCCAGGATACATCCATACTGCTGCCACATCAGAACAGGCTACAAAGTCCGTAGCCACATTCTTTAAAAATATTCTGCATAATCGATGTACCACTACCTTAAAAGTTCTGTGATTTCCATCAACCCCAGCTGCATGTGAGTGAACAACAACACGTTTCACGCCAGCTCTTTTTGCAGCCAACGCAGAAACAAGCAATTTATTTGCCACATCAGCATGAATATGGACAAAATCATATTTATTTTCTTCCAGAAGCTTTTTTAGATTTTTATAACAGACAAACTGTTTTTTCCACTTGCTTCCCTCATAGCCTAAATAATAGACTCTACTTCCAAGTGCTTCAAAATGCTTCACATTCTTTTGATTTACGAATTTCTCAATTGCACCTATATCAATCTGTATTTCTTTGCTCGAATGTTCGATTACGTTCTTCACGAGCGAATAAACACCGCCTGTGTGAAGATCATCAACATTTACTTCTAATACTTTTATATGCTTTCCTACCACTTTTCCTACACCCTTACTCCTTGTGTCTATAAATCCAACAAAATATTTTATAATACGGTAGCTTTAGCTTTATCAGCCTCTTCAAAAACGCCACCTTCCATGTAGAGTTTGAAAAGTCATATAGAAAAAATTTAGGATTCATTATGTATTTCCACAATGGCTTAGGGTCAGCCGCATTTACTACACCAACGCCCAAATGAAACGGATAATTTCCTATTTTTTTGAGCTCGCGTCTATTGGCTTTTTCACAAAGCACCTCTAACCCAAGCAACATATTTGAACATGTTGCATTCACAAACTCTGAAACGGCAGCTTTGCCAAAATCAGTAGTAAAACGCAACGCTCCGTTTTGAATATCATTAAAAAACTTTCCGTGTTCCTCATCATCCTGACATTCATATGGAGCGAAAAAAGCCTCGCCGTTGCCACTATAACCCGTAACAGACCCGTGCGGTGCAGAGAAAAAAATCTCAATCAATGCTGTCATTGATGCCAGAAAGCATCTTTTCTCGATATCGTTCTCGCCATTGAGATAAAAGCCCTCAGTCTGACTTCCCGCATCAACAACCGCATCCTCACGGACACCTAAGTAATATCCCTTCCAGTTATATTCCGGGAAGACTTCTTGTAAACAGAACTGCATGGTACAACGCCAACCAATATCTACGACAACGACATCTTTAGTACTGTTCAATTCATTGATATAATTCTTAATGCCTTCGTAATTCTGATTTGCCTTGTCAATCACATCTGGAAGAATACGATTATAAAACTCTACAAAATATTGGTTTTCTGTCAGTCGATCTCTATAAATAACCGTACTAAGCTTTAAACCAGACGCCACTGCTTCGCTTTCATAGTCTTCAGGATTTAAGTTCAGTTTTGTCAGGAATCCATGCACAGTCATTTGAGCCTGCTCGGACTTTAACATTCTGGCTACTGTTTCTAGTGAGGCATCTTTATGCAATGCTGCTAAAATCAAACTTTTTCTTGATCCAAGAAAATATTTATATCTATCCTCTGCTCCATAAAGCGCTTCATACGCTTTCTTCACAACATAACAGTCCCTTGCAAAGAAAAAAACCGTTACGTTCCGTGGAATCCTGTCATGTAACCATTTCACGAAGAAATAAAGCAGCGGACCATAAATCTCATAGCCCAGTTTTACATCGTTATATTCTACCTTTTCACCTTTTCCAGTAGCATCTATAACACTGATACGATTATTTATGAAAGAACTGATCACTTTTTTGTCTAAATCGGTTCTTTCACTCTTATGGAGATACTCTGTATTTCTATAATGGGTTGCAATATTTACAGTCGCAATGCCAGCACTTTTTGCAGAAAGGTAATCACCTTTTTTATTGTCTCCTATATGCACCCATCTTTTTATGCCGATATTTTCTTTTTCAGCAACGACCTTAAATAATGCTCCCTTCTGTCTTTTCTGAACTCCATATTCAGCTGAAACGTAAATCGCATCATACCCGACTATTCCGTTATTTCTCAGCAGCTCTTCCACAAACGAAGCAGGCCAGTACATATCAGAGATTATCAATATTCTCTTCCCGGTTTCTTTGCAATAATCGAATACAGCCATCATCAGCTGATTAGCTGTGCATACTGCTGTTTCGACTTCTTTTTCTATTGAGCACAGGTCTGCTGCAATCAGTTTGTTTACTACAGCCTCTCCAACAGTTTTATTGTTTAAACACGTATATATATCGTCAATAGTGACTTCCTTTGAAACATTCTTCTCTCTGGCTTCAGATTCAGCTTTCTTGCGAAACTCTTTAAAACCATCTATCTTTTTGTCATGAGTCGAATTGTACTTTCTTTCCACAAGATCAAATACATCACTTTCTGATTCAACATCTCGTTTAAGCAAGGTGTCAAATACGTCAAATGATACCATATCGTATGGCTGAATCATTTTTATAATATTGTCAGCTGATCTCTGCGGATAGCCGTTCAAGATTTTCTTCAAATCCATCTAATGTGCCCCTATCGGTTCCTTTATATAATGGTTTCTGTTACGCCACTTTTTCCGCAGCTAAAGCTCTCTCAATCAACAAATCTTTATAGCTCTCTGGTAATTCGTTAAAGTACGCAGAAAATCCCCATACTCTAACAATTAGCCCTTTATACTTCTCCGGATGAGCCTTGGCATCAATAAGCGTTTTGCTGTCAATCAAGTTCATCTGCATCTGGAAGAAGCCGGATGCTATTGCTCCCTTCATGAACAGGACAAATTTACCAGTGTTTTCATCAATCAGCGATTCTGTCATAAAGAAGTCGATGACATTGCCGTTAAAACGCTGATCACTGTATTCAAGTTTCCCAGCAAATCCTACGATTTCCGTGTATCCAGCGTCAGTGCAGGAAATATGCGTATTGTATGGCTTCCCATTCTTTCTGCCTGAAAAGTCAGCCGACATTCTCTTGCTCAAGATGTTATAGCCAGGAGAACTCAACCCAAACTTCACTGTACCGCCCAGAGCGTTATGATAGCTCTTTGCTATAGAAGCAATAGAGGATGTGATACGGTTGACCAGCGCTTCCACTTCAGCAATATCATGCCCGTAGGACTTTTTAAGAGATGTCACCTCTATAAACATTTCCGGGGCACTATCAAAATTCTCCACTCTCGCCTTATTCATCTCGGCAAGTGAGTATTTCTTATCCTTGAATACCAGTTTTTTGATATTGAACAGACTATCCACCACATTGGAAAGCGCAACTGTCGTAATGCCATAGTTGTTGTATTTGGCAGCGCCCTCGGATACATCTTTTCTCTTTTCAGCGCAGCCATCCATAAAAATGGAAACAAGCGGGTCTTTCGCCCACTTCATTTCATCTACGCTCTGTAGGAACTCTTTAAAACACTTCCCGTTTTCTTTGATATAAGATTCTACCAGCTCTTCAATACTTCTATACTCTACTCCATTGTTAAGAACTGCATCTAGCGCCTTAAAATAGTCGAATACCATAATGTTATTCTGGTCAAGCGACTTACCTACGATATATGGTTCCCAACAAGCTGAAACGCAATACGAGTAGGCGTCCTCATTCGGCATTCCAAATCCTTTAAGAACAGGAATAACAACCTCATCATTTGAAAACAGTGGGCTTCCAGTCTTTGCTGTAAGACATGACACGGCGAGTTTCAGGAGGCTGTCCGGCATATTCTTTCCAACACGCAGGAATGTCTTCGGATCCGGCTTCTTTAGATTCGCCTGCTCTTTCAAGAATATCTCCGTAAGACCATTGCAAAAATATTTACCGTTGGGCTGATTGCCACCAAGAATAATAATCTGCCCAATATCCCCTTCAAGGGCATCGCTCTTATAGCTAGCGTATTTACTAAGCTGATTCAAAAAATCATATACTAATTCACAAGCTTTCTCTTCTGTTAATATATCCGTATCAATGTCCTTCTGATACAAATCAGCTAGCATTTTGTCTAAACGCCCCAAACCATTCAATCTATGACGTGTCTGCCACATAATTTGGTTGAAGAATAATATTCTCTGCAGTGCTTCTTCAAAGTGTTCAGCCTTTGCAAAAAGTATCCGTTCAAAATATTCTGTATGCTTCTCTTTTAATTCCTCACTTAATTGAGACAGCGGTATCGCATCAATAATACGTTTTACTAAAATATTAATTCCATCAATCACCAATTTCGCTTCCATGCCATATTCATCCGTCCCCTGTGCTTTTGTAGCTAAATCCATAAATGAGCCATGAACTATTTTGTCGTAATCTAATGTAAAATTGCTGAGAATATTACCTGGAACAGCAATTGTCTTTTTTGTATCTATAAAATAAACAAACCTTGAATTCACATCAAAACTTATATCAACTCTGGATAAAAGTTCTTTAGTATCTAATCCAACTGTTCTTTTACCCTTGCCATGAATAGGTTTGATTTCCATATAGGTTTTTAATATATGCTTGACTACACTGGACTTACCCCCTTCATCAAATTGATACTTCTTTACAAAGGGTAATATATAGTTAAATCTCCACATATCGTTTTTGATTTTTGTTTTGATATTCATATCTATCCCTCTATCTATTAGAAACTCCCATCATATCTATTTCCAAAGAACTTTGCATTAAAAAACGCCATGCCTTTCTTCCACCAATTAATTTTTTCCATGTGAATATACGGAATTTCTTTTATTTCATTTTTCTTAAGAACACCGGATTTCATTTTTTCATCCAACCACACATTAAATATAATTTCACTTACTCTTCCATAAAATCTTCCCTGGAAAGCGCTTAAGTCATTGGTACTGATTCTTTTTTGTAATTCAAAAAGTATATCAAACAACCACGAGCAATAATCATTTAATAAATGCTTGTCCATAATCATCATATTAAACATATAACCATATGTCCGATTGATCACTGTGTCAAAACTATTCAAGTATGATAGATACTTATCCGCAATAATCTTCCTTGTCTCATCTAAATGAGCAGCATAATGCGTATGTGCATAATGACTATAGAGTGTTTCTATGTAGTACCTTCTTTTATTTGGAACAAAAATCTTTGTTGAACCTAAATACGGTCTAAGTTCCTTATATGTAAGAACATTCTCAAAACCGACTTTCCTCTTCTTTGAAAAATGTCTCCGGTAATGAACTAACCCAATATAATCTGCATCAAGATTTTTCCATGCCCAATATAGCCCCGTCAATTCACAAAAACTAGGATTAAGATTCGAAATATTATCGCCAGTGTTATCTTTGATATATCCGAAATCTAAATCATTACCTTCTGCATCCTTTTTTCCATCTGCCCCAACATGTATAGGAATGTACATTTGATCAGAAGGCATTTGATATTTCTTATGAGTTGCTACAATAATTTTAACTGAAAATTCATTCATTAATATAATCCCTTTTTATTCTCTAATATAATCATAACAAGCCTTCTATCTGGTTACCTATAAAACATATTTTTGTAAGAATTTAATCTGTCTCATAATCCAAGATGCAACAAATGATAGAGTTATAAAGACAAGAGCAAAAACTACCGTTATTATAGGAAACAATTTAAAGTTAACAGGTGTAATCTTCAAAAAACGATACGAAAATTGAATAACCAATGGATGAATCAAATAAACGCCAAAACATAATCTGTCAACACTCCACAGCCATACCGTATGCTTCCATTCCCTTTTTACAAATAATAAAAAAATCGTTCCTGAAAATATTGCAATTAATGGACTATCATATTGTGTCCAACTCTGCGAATTGCAAGTGACTATATTTACGGTTCCAATAAATACTATACACAAACAAGCAATGCTCACCAAAACTTTAACATCAAAAGAATTTTTATGTTGCAACAGCCATTGTCCCAACAACACATAAAATATGGGATAAAGCAATTGACTCTTAATCGCAATATTAATTCCAAGTACTTTTGATATCTGCGGAATACAAAAATCTAATAAAAATAACATAGCTAAAAAAAATTTTATTTCTTCCTCCGTTGCTTTATCTGTAAAATTTTTTAAAATAGGCATAATTAAATATATTGATGTCAATACGTATAAGTACCACAAGTGACCAAATCCTGTATCCGTCAATACCGCAAAAACTGTTTTATCAAGCAGGCTCCTTGAACTTCCATCCTGCATAATTATTTTTAATCCTGCATAAGGTATTCCAAAAATAATTAAAGCTAATACGGTTCTTCTAGCATACTTTGTAATCCATTCAATTGTATATATACACTTTTCTTTTTTTAAAAGTACCCCTCCAGTAATCATAAGAAAAACAGGCACGCACCAATACATAATCTGATATGATGTGTTAAAAAAAATCAGTTGCCTGTGATTTAAGGAGAAAACCTTTGAATTTTCGCCAAGCGTACTACACGTATGTAGAACCACTACACACATCGTAGCAAAAATTCGCAAATAACTTATGCTTGCTTGCTTGCTTGCTTGCTTGCTTGCTTGGCAATTGTATTTCTTTCAACTTCATTCGTCAACAAAATTCCTCTTTCCTACAATAGTTCACATAGTTCCTTAATTTTCCTACATTGCCCCATCATCTTCCAGCATAGACTTCACAGTCATAAACATAATCTTCAAATCCTGCCCGATGCTCCAGTTATCGATATACTTCGTGTCGAGGTTCACAACTTCCTCGAAGTCCGTGATATTGCTTCGTCCGCTGACCTGCCACAATCCCGTGATTCCCGGGCGGAATGCCATGCGTGCGCGGTGATGGGATTCGTACTTCTCCCACTCGTCGATTGTCGGCGGTCTTGTGCCTACCAGGCTCATATCGCCTTCTAGCACATTGATAAACTGTGGAAATTCATCCAGGCTTGTCCGGCGGATGAACTGACCGATGCCGATCTTCTTCGTTTTTACACATTTCGATACTTATCATACTCCTCAATCAGATATCGTAATATTCATTTACCGCTCACATCGCACCTTCATGTCTCAGCACAACTCCCACTGTTTTGCACAATATTTTCACATCAAGTCCCAGGCTCCAGTTCGCAATATAACTGCGATCAAGTGCTACCACCTGTTCAAAATCCGTAATCTCACTGCGCCCGCTTACCTGCCACATCCCGGTGATCCCAGGTTTGATTGCCAGGCGGCTTCTGTGGTGCAACTCGTATTTCACCCACTCATCTTCCGTTGGTGGACGTGTACCTACCAGAGACATATCCCCTTTGAGCACGTTCCAGAACTGTGGAAACTCATCGATGGACCAATCGCGGATCTTATTTCCAAGCCCCTTTTTTATCGTTCCGTCCGGCAGACGCCTGCTGCCGATGATGCGCGGGTCAAAATCCAATTTAAACATCATTCCGTCCGATACACGGTTTTCTGCGGCAAGTGCTGCTTTGCGTTTCTCCGCATCCAGATACATACTGCGGAATTTATAGCACGTAAATTTCTTGCCATTCTTTCCAATCCTGGTCTGTCCGAAGAAGATCGGGCCGGGCGATTCATGATAGATCATCGGTGCAAGGATCAGAAACAGAATTCCAGTGAGGATGCAGCCGACGATGCCTCCGAGAATATCTATCAGCCGTTTGAGAAACAGTTCCCAGGTACTCACGGTACGGATGCTTGTAGTCAGCACCGTGTATCGTCCCAGTTTTTCCACAAACTGTTTGTTCGCCGCCAGCTCCATCCGGTTGGCAAGCTTCAGATGTACCGTTACGCCCATTTCCGTCAGCTGGTCGATCCATCTGTCTATCCGCGGATCATTTGGCTGCAGATCGATAAATACTTCATCCACCCATGCATGGCACAAGTAATCCATGACCGATTCGCCCTCTGCCACAAATGGGATGTCCCCCAGTTTTTCGGGAAGTGTTTTCTTTTCATTGACATCGATCACAGCGATTCCTCGAATCTGAAACAGTTCATAGCTGTGATGTTGGATATCTTCCCGCACCTGTGGAAGATTGGCCCAGTCTGTCAATATCACGATAGAATTCTTTCTTCCAAGCCGCAGATTCCGCAATACATGCCGTTTCCAGAGAATTCTTGTCCCATAACTGATTATAGCATAAAAGATAGCGGTCAGAAACAGTGTAATACGCGAAAAATCACCCGCATCTTTCACAAAGAACAGATAAAACACGGCAAACAGTATCACCAGGCTGACCTGACGCATGGTTGCCGCCAGTTCTATGAGCAGTCCACGTTTCAGAACGTTCTTACATGTATTTAAAAAGAACATCATGCATACATCAATCAGGATCAACACGATGGCAAGGTTTCCATACACGGAATTGGAATATAAATTCAGGTTCCGGTGTCTGACGAGATACGCCAGGAAAAAAGAAACCTGCAGACACAGAATGTCCAGTATCACAAAATCAATGTGTTTGATCCAGCTGTTTTTTGCTTTTTGATACATGATGTCTCCTTTCTTTCGTTTTTATGATTCTTATTGCTTTTGTTCATTCCCAATTTTTTCTAATAGGGTAGAGGGAGAATAATTATCTCGC
>ULLJ01015706.1_pt1 | contig 17501 bp, 12 predicted proteins | sample 1951371 | NCBI WGS metagenome assembly ULLJ01 (sample SAMEA4835522, study PRJEB28245) | human gut metagenome | biome: gut microbiome; material: fecal sample | place: Denmark | collected 2008
TAGGTGGAATATTATCATTTTGCATTTTCTTATTTTGTTTATAATATTTTAAATATTTCTGATTATGGGTCAATACATAATTAATACACATAGCAGTAAATTCATTAATAGTTAATTTAGCTTCACGGTGATGATTCGAATCGTGTCGTTTTTCTATAAGCCCCTGATTTTCCATGATATCATTTTGATTAAACTGAATTTGACGAAATTCCTGTTCAGCAATAGGTTTATACGATCCCATTGCTGCTGGTTCGAGAAGACGCTCAATTCCAATCCCATTTAAAATTGAACTTAACTTATCACTCCTAAAGTCAGCTCCGCGATCCACACGAATTCTTCTTGGAATAATATTGGAAGGCCAAAGTTCACCCGAAAAATCAATTCCATATTTCTTCGCATATGCTTGCTTATCATCAGCTAAATTCATAAGAAGATTTGTACATCCAAGAACACTATTGTTCTCAAAACTTACTGACATAGCAATAATTGCTCTCGTCCACACATCCACCATCAGATATAAAATACCTCGTCCTATTGTCTGTTCACGATTCCTTTCTGATACTAATGAGATATCTGTTTCAAGTGCATCAATTTCCACCGTATCTCCTGGCCCATGAACCCCTTTCATTGCATCGCTGAGAAGAAGGCGTTTATTATTCCTCTGTTCTGTAATAGATGTACGGATTTTATCTTTTTCTTCACTTGTTAGTTTTTTCCGGGCATAATTATAAAACTGTGTAAAACTTGGAATTTCTTCATCAGGCATCATTACCCATGTAATTTGTCCATTTTCTTCTATCTGTTTCATAAAATATCGATGAATCATATCTTCATAACAGCTTTTATATGTAGTCTGCCGTCCTTTTTTATATGCTGTTAAAGCTTCATCGAAATAATTTCGTATTGCTTCATTTACAATTACTTTATTCTGCACTCCATATTCTGTAGGTCTTCCTGCTCTTTTTGTATAATTATATGCGATTGGATTACGTGCTAATCCTCCAGCACGTTTATCCACAAGTGAAGAATCTTTACCTCCGCTTTGTAAATACATGCGTACAATTTTCCAAAACACATATGGTTTTAAATCATATTTTTCCATGATTATCTTCGCTTCAGGTTTGCTGCCTTTTCCCATAAGCCCTATATATGTTGGTCCGTAAAAAGAACTAATTTCCTGAATACATGCCTTGTATTTAATAAATTTTTCTCGAATTCCTTCTTCTAAATCATCAGTTTCTATAACAATATTCTCTTCATCTTTCTCAACACTCCATTCTCCCTTAACTAGATTTTCTTTGATCTCGTCAACAGAAAGATAATGAAGCACCAACTTTGAAATGTCCATTTGACACACAACGGCACGATTATTTACGAGATAGATAACTCTATATCTCAAAGTTCCTGTATTTAATATATCACAAGTTGCTATGTTTATTTGTTCCATGCTATCTCCTTCCTGTAAATTCTTACTAACTTACTAAAATCCAACATTCCACACTCCATATCAACTTTAATTTGCTTTGTTGCAATCAGATGCTTCAATTTACTGACTTCATCAAACACTCTTGATGCATCATAATATTCTGTACACAATCTTATATTATCTGCATAAGAACGATCCAAATCCGTCTTATATATTTGTTTCCATGAAATCCCATGTGCATTCCAATACATCTTTTCAATCCACAGTTTCTCAACTGTTCTTGGCGATTCCATTATTTTTCTACTATCTTTTATTGAATATGCCATATAAGACCCATCGCTTAATGTTACAAGCAAATCTGTGGTCATATTGTCTTCTCCCTTATCCACTTTCATAAGTCCTGCTTTTTCCGCAATTAAGTTCGTTTCGCTAAGATCTAATGGATACTGTTCACGAATGTCTATAACATCATCCCGCCATCTCAGCATATAATAAAACCACGCTTCTCCTTGCGAAAGCAGTTCAATGGTTCTTCCATGTTTCCAGTCAATGATATTATGCGTTACTCCTGTACTATTCAGTTCACGCGCCTTAATCCACGGTCTGTATTCGGCACCTGTTCCTTTACCTCTTTTCTCTTTTAACTTTGTTTCTCTTGATATCCGTCTTCGCATATTAACATCCTTTCTGGTAAAGCTTTCTTATCGCATTATAAGAAAATGCATATTTATTTTGATATTTTGAAAAATCATCTGGTTTTATATCATTTTCTTTTACATACTGCGACATGATTTCATAAGCTTTCTCAACATCTCCACCTTTCATATATTTTTTTATGTTTGTTGCAAGGTCAAGAATCATTAGTATTTTCCAGTTCTCATCTGTAATCTCAATAGCTGAACCGTGGATTCGCAATTTGATATTAAGAAACTTTGTTGTTCGTCCAGATTTATTATTAGATGTTTCTTTATTGGTGACCACTCGAAATTCTTTCGGTTTTTCTTTTATTATACCAAGATAATATAAAGCATTGTTTCCTGAATAATATCCTATATGTCTGCCTCTTCTTGCAATATAACGATGATACACAACTTCATCTGGAGACAAATCATCCTCTCGATATTCATAAACTCCCGGGCATATATTGGTTAATAATTTTCGTTTTTGAACCAACGTTTCTATGCATCTTTTAATACATGAATACGAATATCCTTCAATAGCGATATCTTCAAGAAAAATAGGTGTTCCATGCGGGATAGTCTTTTCAATTAATCCCCATACATATCCCACTTGAGTTTTAAGATTTGTTTCTTTTCCCTTATCCGATAATGGTAAAATTGAAGATGGTGTCGGTCTTCGTAACTCCTGAAGTATTTTAGCAACTTCCATGTCACGACTAAATCCTGATTCTGTATCAATAACAGTGTAAAGATTTGATGTTCTTTTCGCTCCTAACTTATATTTTCCGTTCGATAAGGATAAAACCGTGTCTTCTAATAGTTCTCTTCTCAACATCTGCGTGCACTTTTTACATCTTCTTCCTTTAGCAAAATCACTTGCCTTATATTTTCCAACGCATCCGCATACATTATGTTTTATTTCTATATAATCTGTCATGGTTTCAAAAGAACTAATCAATGTATACTCTTCACCTGTAAGATCTCTAATTAACTGTCGAAAATTCTCCTCTGTCCTTTTGACAGGGAGCATTTTTGCGGAATGTGTTAAATTATCTGAAACTTCACAAATTGGACATGACCAACTCTGCGAAAATTCTTTTGGATTAATGCAAAATTTACGTCCACACTTATGTTCAATTTCAATAATCGAACTTTTTTGTAAAACTTCCTTTGAACAGCTGTTTGTTTTTAAAGCATCATTAATTAATAATAGCTCATCTTTTTCTTGAAGGACATTGAAAAGACTATTTACATCCGGATATAAAATCATTAAAATACACACCACTTTTTCTGGAGATAAAAAATACTCTTCTGAATGGATATTTCTCCATAGACGTCTTATTTCATAATCCGACATTTTAAAAACACACCGTTCATTCAATTCAATTTTAAATTTCTCATAAGTATCGCAATAACTGTCCACTAGTTTTTTACAAATCACTGCTTTTAAATCATCCGCATTACAATGCAACGCTTCATTTAAAATTGCAGCACTATATTCTGCGAATGTAGCTCCTGCACCGTATTCTAAATCTTCAACCTTAGGTTCTTCATCCCCTTCATGCATAGGAATTCCTTTATACCGCTGCAATACACATTTATGTTTCGCACAAACAGACACCCCTGGCAGTTGATGCTTACGATGATAATAAAATCTACCTATACGCTTTTTATCTTCTTTCATACACTCTGGACAAAGATTAAGATTTGATATCATCTTTATCTTAGACACATCAGCAAATCTATTTTTACCATTATTATAAAAAGATTCATCTACAATACTAGCTTGTTGTTCTGATGTCATAAATAACGAATAATACGAAAAGACTCCTGTTTCCAAAAAAAGATCTAATTTCCCTATATTCACATCTAATACTTCATAAATATTTTCATACTCTTCTAACAAATCATATTTTAAAACACGTCTGTTTTTTTCAGATTTTGTTGCATTAGGAGTAATATAACCATTTGTAAATGATCTCAAATTAGTAAAACCATTTGCTTCCGACAATCTCAAAATCCAACTATAAAGTAATTCATCTGGCTCTCTTTTAATAACAATAGGTATTTTCGACATAACAGATCCTCATTGCTTATGTTTATAGTTATACTTTTATTATATCTAATGCGCTTATATTTGCAATAGAATTATATTTTTTATTTGCGATACAATTACAAAAAGCGGAACATTGTTCCGCTTTGCTTGTTCTACGTCTTTTATTCCATTTCATAAATTGTTCCCTATCACTGTCAGATAAAATCAATATTCCTAACCTTATATTCCTTCTGGTTCATATATTTCTCCCCCTGTTTCTAGTGTTGCTTCGAACCATGCTTTTTTTGCATCCACTGCATTTGCTACTGCACTTTCTATTGTCTCCCCACAAGTAATACAACCAGGCAAATCCGGGTAAGAAATCACAAATCCGCCTTCATCCTTATCTTCTACAATTTCCATACGATAGGACATTGCCATATAATCATTCAGCGTCTTCATTATTTTCTACCTCGCCTTCTATAATCTATCCTACCTCTTTCACATATATCTTCTTAACTTTATACTACGTTGAATTCTTCTCTGTAATTAAGCTTTTTATGAAAGGAAATACTCTTGATTACTCCCTAAGCTAAATTCATTCATTTGCTATTATTCAGGATCATTTCTTCTTCAGCTTTTTAGATTTCTTTATCTGAAGCACCCGAATACTTCTTGATGTCTTCTACTGGCATATGCTGTGAAAGCATATGCCGAATAAGATTCAAACGTCCCAGTTCTATACCTTTTTCTATACCTTTTTCTATAGCGCGCTCTTCGATTCCGTAAGATAAATCAAACATGATATACCGTTCCTTTTTTATTCTATTATTACACGAACATCTGCTGCAACAGACCTTTTTTCATTTCTTCCCACGCAGCTAATGTTGCTTTCTGCTTCTCGATTACTTCATCCAATGATGAAAGACAATCAGCAATTTTCTGCTGTTCTGCAACAGAAGGAACCATGACCTTAATGCTTAATAAATCATCAGGACTAACAGACATTCTCTCATACACAGTTCCTTGCTGATATTTCAATGCATATTCAATAAAATCACGTCTTGTCACTAACATTTCAACAAATTCAGGAACCATATCTTTACAAACTTTGAATGTTACATAAATTGGTGAAAAAATTCCATCTCCATATTTGTTTCTACAAATAACACCAAATTTCAAATTTGCTGGATTATAGCAAATATCACCGAGATGTGTAATTATATACTTTTTATCAACATCTTTCACAAGGAAATCACGTTCATATCGTTCTGACTTTGGAACAACTCCTTCTTTTGTTAAAGAAACATGTTCGTATGAACCATCCTTAGCAGAATACTCTTTGTACTCTTTCAAGATATTCTTCAACTTCTTTTCTTCCCATTCCGGAAACTGACTTCCATCATCAGCTTTGAACCTTACTTCCTGACTGAACAGCTTCTGCATCACACCTTTTTTACGTTCTTCCCATGCAGATACAGTTTCCTTTTGCTTCTCGATTACTGTATCAATTGTTGATAAGAACTCTGCAATTTTCTGCTGTTCTGGAAGTGATGGCATATTTACTCTTACCGAACTCAATATTTCTTGTCCAACATTGATGTGCTGAGCACCTTGTGCTTTACTCATAATTTGCTTTCGCACACTAAATGTATTCAGCAAACCATTCATAAACATAGGTTCATAATTTGCAATTCTCTTTCCTCTAATTACAAACCCACTAAATGTAGCAGGTCTATCTTTATCCATATAAACATTGGCACGTCCTGCATCTTGTACATTTTCCGAACTTCTCTGAAAAACAGCATCACCATACTCAACAGTAAAATTCTGTAATATCTTTTCATCAACATCAACTTCGCCTTTAATAACATCATATGTTATACAAGAATTATTCAAAATATCCATTACACTAATACATTTTGTTCCACGCCCAAATTTATCACCACTAGCATTGATTCCATTTTTTAAAGCCATCAATGTATCTAATTTTATTTCTTCCAAATTCGGATAATCGTTTCCATCATCTGCTTTAAATCTTAACTTAGGTACAGCCATCTAATCACCTCTTTCCAAGGTTCAATCCACAAATCTGTTCTACAAGTTTCTCAGATAAATCTGGTTCATTATGCCAACTGATTGTCTGAACCTGTTTAATATCAAAATGTATATTTGCAAAATCATCATCCTTACAGGTGAAAATGACTGTCTTTCCTAATGCTTTTGCATAGCCAGCTTCATAATATACACCAAGATTCTGTGTTGTTAAATCAGCCACAAGGAACTTGCAATTATGGATATGTTCAAGCATGACATTATAAATGTTCTCACTATGAATAGCTTTATCCAAGAAATACGGTTCATTTCCTGTACTTGTCAATGCTGTACGGATTCCTTTTCTAATCACTGCCACACAATCACATTTCTGCTCATTCATAGGCATTGATACAAACACCTGTCCTGCTGCATCATCTGTAAGATCTACAACAGGTACATCAACATGTTTCTTACAAATATTTGCAATGACTTTCAACTGGTCATCTGTAGCCTTTGTAATCATGAAATCATGCAATTTTTCAAGATTATCGGCATGGACACTGGAAGATGCACCGATAAATTTCCCTGACGGAATATTAAACCATGCAAGCACATCTTCAATTACACCATGTTTCCCCCATATATAATATTTATCATCTGATTCTACATATTTAGCAAATTCATTGAAAATCATTTCAGCGCTCATATTCATTCACCTGCCTTTACAGTCCAAGCTGTCTCATAAAACTTTCAGCCTTATCAATCGCAGCTTTTGTTTCAGAATCCAGTGTCTTAATCTGAGCTTTTACAGCATCCAAATCAACTGGTTCCTCTTCCTCGAATGTATCAACATATCTCGGAATGTTTAAATTATATCCATTCTCGATAATCTCACTCATATCTGCTACATGAGCAAATTTATCTACGTCTACACGCTTTGCATACGCATCTACAATCTTATCAATATGCTCCTGTTCCAAGACATTCTGATTCTTTCCAGCCTTGAACTCTTTCGATGCATCAATGAACAGAATATTTCCTGAATTGCCGTTTCTCTTGCTTTTCAGCACTAATACACACACTGGGATTCCTGTTCCATGGAACAGATTTGCAGGCAATCCGATAACAGCATCCAGACGGTTCAGATCTTTGATGATATATTTTCTGATTGCTTCTTCTGCACCACCACGGAACAATACACCGTGTGGCAGCAACACAGCTACACGACCATCAGAATCATCCATGTGATAAATCATATGTTCTACAAAAGCAAGGTCAGCCTGTCCCTTCGGTGCCAGCTTTCCAGCTCCGCTGTATCGTGGATCATCCTCAAATTTCTTATCAGCTGACCACTTCAAGCTATACGGTGGATTGCAGACCTGTACAGTCAGCTTCAAATCATCACCGTATTTATCATCTTTCAGCGTATCACCTTTGTAGATGTCAAAATTCTGCCAGTCTACACCATGCATAATCATGTTCATTCTTGACAGGTTGTATGTTGTAGCGTTCAGTTCCTGTCCATAGAAATGACCAACTTTATGTGTGGTCAAATGCTTCTGAACTTCTAACAGCATGGATGCAGAACCGCAGGTACAGTCACCGACGGTCTTTGCTTCGTCCAGTCCAAGGGATGCAAGTGTAGCACAAAGTCTACTCGGTCCAGCAGGTGTAAAGAACTCTCCACCTTTCTTTCCGGCATCTGAAGCAAACAAACCAATCAGAATCATATATGCTGTACCCAGTACATCAAACTGAGAATCCTGTAAATCAAAATCAATGTCTGAAACCTTGACCATGACACGACCAATCATATCTGTACGGTCTGCCACTGTCTCTCCAAGACGTGCATCCTGTAAACGCATATCATTGAACAATCCATCAAATGCTTTGTTGGATTCATGACCCATTGTAGAACCTACAAGGTCATTGATTGCTTTTTCAAAATCTTCTACGCTGAACTTATCAGCATCATTCTCAAATTTTGTAATCTTACAAATCAGGTTACGGAACAGGTTTTCCGGCTTGATGACATATCCCAGTTTGGATAAAGACCAGTCTTCTACAACAGGTCTGTAATCATCATCCGCAAATGCTTCTTCGTATGTTACACCATCATTTTCAAGAATTTCTGCCATGTACATTTCTGTACGTTCTGACAGATAACGATAGAAAATTACTCCAAGAATATAATTCTTGAACTCGCTGGCATCCATCTGTCCTCGTAATTCATTGGCAATCGCCCAGAGCTTTTGAGAAAGTTCATTTGCCTGTGCCTGATATGTATTTGTATCTGCCATAATTTATTCTCCCTCTGCTTTGTATTTGTTATAGGTATCTGTTACAAATGTCTTCACTGATTTTGTCAGTTTCGTCAATTTCAGAAGACCAAGCTTATATGCTGTCAATCTTTTACGGATATCATCATCGGAAATCGTACCATGGAACACATATCCCGTAAACAGTTCTGATACAATTTCATAATCGATCTTATTAGTAAACGCAAATTCTTCCATGTCAGCCTTCATCTGTTCTTTCTCAAACTGCGTAAACGCTTCCATGATATCTGCATCCTCTGGCAAATCATAGAATCTGGTCAAAATGAACTGTCTCATGACCTCTTTCTTGAGTCTCAACGATTCATTGTCAGAACGCTCAATCTCACGCAGTATCAAATCAACATCCTGTTGCTTTTCTTCCTCTGTCTTGTCGTGAGTATTCGCATTTTTCAGCAGATTCAGGATATACACGACATTAATACGGTCAGTACGAACAAGCTCAATATCGAAATCCACATCTACTGGTACAGGTACTTTCGGATTTGGATTGTGTGTCTGGTCTTTGTAATACAAATACCAGCTCTTGAACCCTTCGTATTCATTCTCATCCATCACAACAGCAAGGTCATCCCAGTCAAACTTAGAAAACGTCTTCAAAATGGCAAGGGTCTTTGCCATTGAACGGAACGCAATGATGAACATACGAATTTCATCTTCTGACTTGAGCTGACCAGCTGCATCCACATCCGCTGTAATCTTTCTCAGTACAGGTTCCTGATTTACCCACTGATTCAGATAATACTCATAATTTTCAAGCAAATATTCATTCGGGTCTCCATCCCCGGAGAATAATGTCAGTGCATCATCCTGCCACTGCTTGATATTTCTGTATGATACAATCTGTCCGAACTGCTTTGTCACCTTATCTACACGATTTGTACGGCTATATGCCTGTACAAGTGAGTGCCAGATAAGATTCTTGTCCAGATACAGCGTATTCAATGGCTTTGCATCGAATCCGGTCAGAAACATATTGACTACCAAGAGAATATCAACCTGTGGTAAATCCTTCTGTTTCAATCTCTTTGCAATATCTTTTCTGTATGTATCAAATGTATCAATCGTAAATGCTGTATTGTATAAAGCATTGTAATCCTGCATACAGCGGTCAAGAAGTTCCTGTGAATGTTCATCTGCACCATCATCCATATCTTCATTTGCCTGATAGGAGAAGATTGCAGCCACTTTCAGCTTCTTATCATCTGGTGCTGCATCATTCAGCTTCTTAAACTCGTCATAATACTTTCCAAGGGTCTGAATCTTATCCACTGCGAACAGTGCTGTATAAATATCTTTTCCCTGTGGATGCACATGCTGTTCATGATGCTCAAAGATATGTTTTGCAATACCAGCAATACGCTCATCATCGTGGTACAGAGGTTCCATGTCGATTTTATGACGCTTGCAGTATTCTGGGTCATCCAGCTGTTCCGGGTCAATACCTTTTACAGCAAGAGTCCTTGCAAAGATGGTACGCTGATACTCTACTGAGAATCTAAGCACATTACCGTCTGCAATCGCATCCTTAATCATGTATTTGTGCAAGCATGAATCCAGCTTATCTCCTGCATGGAAAATATCCGCTGTGGTACGACCATCCGCACCCTTGTTTTTCTCAAAAATCGGTGTTCCAGTGAATCCTATATAATTTGCTCTTTCAAAATGCTTTTCAATCTGACCATGCATCTTTCCGAACTGAGAACGATGACACTCATCAATGATAAATACAACCTTCTTATCCCTGTATGCATCCATTACAGCTGCATATTTCGGATTCTTGACAGCATTTGCCATTTTCTGAATCGTTGTAACAATCATCTTTTTCTCAGATGATTTCAGCATATTGATAAGTACAGCAGTGCTGTCCGTATTGTCTACACAGTCTTTTTCAAAACTGTTATATTCATCAACGGTCTGGTCATCCAGGTCTTTTCTGTCAATCAGGAATATGACCAAATCTACCATTGATTCATCACGCAAAAGCTGTGCCAGCTTGAATGATGTCAGCGTCTTTCCTGAACCTGTACAGGCAAACACATAACCATCCTGATTTACTTCCAGTACACGCTTCTTTGCAGCCTTTACAGCGTAAATCTGATATGGTCTCATGACCATCAATACAGGCTCCGTGGTCTTAATGACCATGTATTTATCCATCATCTCTGTAATAGCAGATTTGCGGAAAAATTCACCAGTGAATGTGTTCAGGTCATTGATACGTGTATTCTTTTCATCTGTCCAGAAAAATACAAGAGATTTCAGGATTGGATTGTACTGACCATCCATCATCTCATTCTCATTACAGAAATACTTCGTCTGTACAGAATTGCTGACTACAAACAGCTGCAAATATCTGAAAATACCTTTGAAAGAAAACTTTCTGTATCTGTTAATCTGGTTGATTGCTTCGTTGATTTCCACGCCGGGACGTTTCAATTCAATCTGTACAAGTGGCAAACCGTTGATAAGGACGGTCACATCATAACGATTCTTATACACTACATCGTCTTTATGTGCCTTGTCCATTGTGACCTGATGTGTTACCTGATAGATATTTCTATCTGTATCGCCTGAAAAGAAATCAATATACACTGATTCTCCATTATCCAGCTGCAACACATATTTATCACGAAGAATCTTTGCTGATTCATACACAGAATGATTATCTACATGAATCATAATGCGGTTGAACTCAGCATCTGAAAATGATGCATCATGTCCTTTTTCTGCCAGCTTCTTTGCATTGAACTTTGCAAGCTGTTCACGGAAATTGGCAAGCACATCATCATAGTTATCTAATTTTATGAATTTGTATCCGATACCTTCCAAACGGTCTATGAAAATATCTTCAACTTCGTATTCAGAAGTATGTGCCATACTTTGGTATGCTCCTTCCTTTGTATATATTTAATATCTACCCGTTCCTTTAATTGTTTTCTACTACTAATCTTGTTCTACATTGTACACAGATTACCAATTATGGTTTGCTATATATTCATCTGCAGCTAAACAGAAAAATGCAGATAAGCTCAATCCATGTTGTTTTGCTTTTGTTATCAACCATACTTTTTCATCCTTAGTCATTGATACAAACAAGTGCAGTTGCTCTCGTATCCTCACAAACAAATTTCTTCTGTTTCACTGTCGCATCTGCTACATTATCGTTCGATTTTCTTGTATCGCTTTCTAAACTACTTAAAGAGCTAGACATATTCAACCCTCTCCTCATTCCAATTTTCTACATAAAATGACTATTATATATCATTATAGATACAAAATATCTATTTTGCAATCGACTTTCTGTAAGATAAGCCTCCTATTGTATTCATGAATCTCCTTTATTAATTCGAGGACACCTCTTAAAAGGTGTCCTCGTGCTGTAGACAATTTCACAAACTATCTTTTTATCTTTGTTATATGAAGAATTGATCCTCAAACCAATGACTATAATGATATGAATTATCCTCGGTCAGTGTATATTCAGAATACAGATTAAATACAATATCACTGTCATCGAACAACTCAAACACCCAATCTTCATCGCAACAAGATGCCATTTCTTCACATTCTTCATCATCCAGATCCGAAGGTAGATTAGCATAAAGTAATTCATTTTCAGCAATCAATCTCTCCACATTTTCATCAGTAGCAGTAACATTTTTTCCTATTTCATTACTTATGTAAATCAGTAATTCAGCTGCTACACTATGCGCAACCATAGATTGATTGTTTGACGCGTCAATTCTCAGACTTATTAATACTGATCTAAGTTTATATAAAAATTCATAATTATAGTTCATCAAGAACTGTTGCGGCAATTCATCCTTAAGAGTAGAATGACTTATTTGTCCAATGTACGAACTAGCCGGCATTGTAGATAATTCATAAATCTCGTTTTCCAGAGCATCAAGTAGTATATCACTGCCACTTGCAAAAAGAAGCGCCGCTAATATGCCGTAATTTTCTTCCAGATAAGAAGACCATCCGTCTGATTCTTTGTATACTGATAGATCTATCTCATCTTCTCCCGGCAATTTACTCCAACCAAGCACTTTACAAATACTTTCACGTTTTTCTATTCGAATTGGTCTACCTGCCTCGTAACGTTCCCATATCTTAGTTTCAATTCCTACGAGATGTGCTGCTTCTTCCATTGTGAGCCCTAATTCTATTCGTCTCTGTTTGATCTTGCTACATAAATTATCATTATAATATGTTGATGCTGCCATAATTCATCCTCCTTGTGCTTCAATCAGATGTTTTTAGTTGCATGAATCTTAGGTTTACTAAAACAGAACCATGTTGCATCATTCCCTTCTTTATTTTATGTAATCAACATATCATAAATGGATAGACGTAAGATTTTTGCACGTAAAGAAGCAAAGGGATTATAGCCAGTCATTTTATCTATCAAAAAAGAGCCTGACGATCAATCGCCAAGCTCCACTTTTTACTATCGAAAACAACTCTTGTTGCAAATACAATTGTATACAGACCTAAGGACTATTTTTTACTTATTACAAATATAATTATAATTTTACAATATTTGATTTTGTTTGCAAAAGAATTACAGGTTATTTATCGCTCGCATTATTTGTTTGTGATAGAATTATAATTTTTTGATCTGTTTTATCTGAAAAAGTAGCTACATTACTTACACAACGCAGCTACTTTTAGACAGCCAAAAATGTATTTGCGATAGAATTATTATATTTGCGATAGAATTATAGTTTTACAAATGAAGCACTCTCTCTTTAATTTCCTGTGTTCTGCCCTGATTCCAGAACTGTGTTCCAATGTAGCCGCAGGTTCTGCGCGCCACGCTCATCTTGTTCTGGTCACGGTTACCGCAGTTCGGGCACTCCCAGACAAGTTTGCCGTCCTTGTCATTGACGATCTTGATCTCTCCGGAATAACCGCATTCCATACAGTAATCGCTCTTGGTATTCAGCTCTGCGTACATAATATTGTCATAAATATACTGCATCACTGCAAGTACAGCGTCAAGATTATTCTGCATATTCGGCACTTCCACATAGCTGATCGCACCTCCCGGAGAAAGCTCCTGGAACTGTGACTCAAACTTCAACTTATCGAATGCACTGATTTCCTCTGTCACATGGACATGATAGCTGTTTGTGATGTAGTTCTTATCCGTCACTCCCGGAATAATGCCAAAACGCTTCTGAAGACATTTCGCGAACTTATAAGTCGTTGATTCCAGTGGTGTTCCGTACAGGCTGAAATCGATATTGTGTTTTTCTTTCCATTCCGTGCATGCATCATTTAAACGGCGCATTACTTTTAATGCAAACTCTGTTCCTTCCGGCTCGGTGTGGGAAACCCCCTTCATGTATCTGGTACACTCACAAAGTCCGGCATAGCCAAGAGAAATCGTGGAATAACCGTCATATAAAAGTTTATCGATCGTCTCACCTTTTTTCAGACGTGCCAGTGCACCGTTCTGCCAGAGAATCGGTGCCACATCAGAAGGTGTACCGAGCAGTCTCTTATGACGGATAATCAGAGCCCTGTAACAAAGATCTAACCTTTCATCCAAAAGTTCCCAGAATTTATCCATATCTTTTCCGGAAGAGCATGCGACATCCACGAGATTTAAAGTGACAACTCCCTGGTTAAATCTGCCGTAATACTTCTTACCCGGAACGTAATTTTTTGCATTTGCATAATTTTCTTTTGTGCGGTCAACAGTCAGGAAAGATCTGCATCCCATACAGGTATAACAGTTGCCGTCTTTTAACTTTTTCATGATCTTCTCTGAAATATAGTCCGGAACCATTCTCTTTGCCGTACATTCCGCTGCAAGTTTTGTCAGATACCAGTATTTGGTACCCTCACGGATATTATCTGCCTCTAACACATAGATCAGTTTCGGGAATGCAGGTGTAATGTATACGCCCTGCTCATTCTTTACACCAAGGATTCTCTGATGGAGCATCTCCTCGATCACTGCGGCAAGATCATCGCGAAGCTGGCCTTCCGGTACCTCATCCAAATACATAAATACCGTGATAAACGGTGCCTGTCCGTTTGTCGTCATCAGTGTGATCACCTGATACTGGATCATCTGCACACCACGGTTGATCTCTTCTTTCACACGGATCTCCGCAATTTTATTGACTTTATCCTCAGTCGGTGTCACTCCGATTGCTTCCAGTTCCGTGCGGACCTGCTTGCGGTATTTTTCACGGCTGACCTGTACGAACGGTGCCAGATGGGAAAGTGAAATACTCTGTCCGCCATACTGTGAACTTGCGATTTGGGCGATTGCCTGTGTTGCAATGTTACATGCTGTTGAAAAGCTCTTTGGACGGTCGATCATCGTCTCACTGATGACGGTTCCGTTCTGGAGCATATCCTCTAAGTTGACCAGACAGCAGTTGTGCATATGCTGTGCAAAATAATCCGCATCATGAAAATGAATGATTCCCTGCTCATGCGCCTCCACAATATCCGGCGGCAGCAAAAATCTCTTTGTGATATCCTTGCTGACCTCACCTGCCATGTAATCCCTCTGTACACTGTTTACGGTCGGGTTTTTATTTGAATTTTCCTGTTTTACTTCCTCATTATTACACTCTAACAAACTTAAGATCTGTTCATCCGTTGAGTTGGACTTGCGCACCAGTTCCTGTTTGTAACGATATGTAATATAGTTGCGCGCCACATTAAATGCACGCTGATTCATGATCTGGTTCTCCACCATATCCTGAATTTCCTCTACACTTGGGGAACGCTTCATATTTTCACAGGCAACTTCCACATTTTTTGATATCTCGTCAATCTGCTTGTCCGTCAGCTTCTCATAATCAATAACGCTGTTGTTCGCTCTGCGGATCGCCGCCTCGATTTTTTTAATATCAAAGGTATCCTCCATACCGCTTCTTTTAATAATTTTCATTTCCGATCAAATCCCTTTCTGTTCTGACTGATGGCTGCCTGCCATACCCATACGGCCGCATAACCTACGAGTATTTATTATACAATATATTGTGTTTTTGTCAATGCGTTTTGCCAACGGTCAAAAGTCCCATTTTATGGGCACTTTGGCAAAAGCAGATGCCTCAACCCCAGTAAATATGCGGTCTTTATTCACTATTACCAAATTTAAGTTGATTTCTTCGTCATTTTTTTCACTTGTATCTGGTTTTTTATTGACCACAACATCTAGTGTTTCTATTTTTCATGCCGCCACAAAAAGAATTCTTCGGACACTCGACATCCACGTCTAAATTAGAAAGCATCTGGTCTAAATATCTCTTCAGATCCCGTATCTCCCCTTCACTCAGTCCTTTCGCTAAAAGTGCTTCCATATCCCGCATATCCTGCTCTGATCTGTCCACTAAAGCGCGTGCTTTCTCTGTCAGCACCAGCTTTTTTAATCTCGCATCATGCTCCACCGCCTCACGGCGCACAAGCCCTTTCCTCTCCATGACTGCAAGCATATTTGATGCAGTTGCCCTCGATACGGAAAACTCTGTTTCGATATCCTTCTGATAAATATCTTTCCCGTCATGATCCCTCAAAAAGCCAAGCGTCCAGCGCTGCATTCCCGTCAGCGGTTCTTTTTCATTTTCCTGCCTTTTTGCCTCCATCCGCTTGTGGATCTGGTTGTGAAGCAGCCGTATTTTATATCCGATCGTGTCTGTATGCATCGTTTTTCTCCTGCTGAAATAAAATTATTTTTACATTGACATTCGTTTTTCTATGCCTTATAACTATATTGTTAGCACACTAACAAATAAAAATCAATTATTTTTTGAAAAGGATGTGATGTTATGTTAAAAACTCTGGGAGCCCAGATCAAAGAATTTAAAAAGGATTCTTTCCTCACTCCTGTTTTCATGATCTTAGAAGTGCTCATGGAAACGATCATCCCACTGATGATGGCATCGATCATCGATAACGGCGTAGAGGCCGGGGATATCCACCATATTTACGTCATGGGCGGATGTATGGTCATTGTCGCATGCATTTCCCTGTTTGCAGGAACGATGGGTGGAAAATACGGTGCCCGCGCTTCCGCAGGATTTGCGCGCAACTTACGAAAAGCAATGTATGAAAATATACAGACTTTTTCTTTTTCCAACATTGACAAATTCAGCACCGCAGGTCTTGTCACCCGTCTTACCACCGACGTGACCAACCTGCAGAACGCATATCAGATGCTTTTGCGCATGTGCGTCCGCGCACCGATCTCTTTGATCTGCGCAATGATCATGGCATTTTTCATCAATGCAAGACTTGCTTCGGTTTATCTGATCGCCGTTATCGTACTTGGTATGATCCTCGCAATTATCACTGTGCGTGCACATCATTATTTTATGGAAGTATTTCCAAAATACGATGACTTAAACGCATCCGTGCAGGAAAATGTCTCCGCAATCCGCGTAGTCAAAGCCTATGTCCGTGAGGATTACGAGAAGAAAAAATTTACGACCGCAAGCAAAAATATTTACAACATGTTTGTCAAAGCTGAGAGCGTACTCGCCTTCAACTCCCCTGTCATGCAGATTGCCGTATACAGCTGTATCATCGCATTAAGCTGGCTGGGTGCAAAAATGATTGTTGCAGGTTCTCTCACCACAGGCGAACTAATGAGTCTTCTTACCTATTGTATGAATATCATGATGAGCCTGATGATGCTCTCCATGGTTTTCGTCATGCTAGCCATGAGTATCGCAAGTGCCGAGCGTATCTGTGAAGTCTTAAATGAAAAGAGTGATATCACAAACCCGGAAAATCCAGTCTATGAGGTTGCCGACGGCAGTGTTACCTTCGACCATGTGACCTTCCGTTACAACAAGACTTCGGATAAACCGATCCTTGATGATGTCAATCTTTCCATCCGCTCTGGGGAAACGATCGGTGTCATCGGCGGCACGGGAAGTTCGAAATCCTCGCTCGTCAACTTAATCAGCCGTCTCTATGACGTCTCAGAGGGCGCAGTCCTTGTCGGCGGC
>ULLJ01013425.1_pt1 | contig 17184 bp, 13 predicted proteins | sample 1951371 | NCBI WGS metagenome assembly ULLJ01 (sample SAMEA4835522, study PRJEB28245) | human gut metagenome | biome: gut microbiome; material: fecal sample | place: Denmark | collected 2008
GTGGCGGTAGCCGGCAGCAGTAAGCCGGTCCACCAGGCAGTCGTACATGCGGAGCGAGAGGTCGTCGTCGATCTCTTGAATGCGCCCCTCGCTGAGCCAGCGATGGAGCGTCGTCCCCTCCTCGTACATCAGACTATAGGCCGAGATATGCTCCACGCCCAGACGGAGGGCCTCGTCGATGTCCTGTTCCCAGTCGGCGAGGGTCTCGCCCGGAAATCCGAACATCAGGTCGATGGAGAGGTTGCGGATGCCCGCCTGGCGCAGCAGCGTCGTGGCCCGTCGCACCTCAGCAGCCGTATGGCGACGGCGTAGCAGGCGCAGGCGGTCGTCGGAGAAGGTCTGCGCCCCCATCGAGATGCGGTCGATGGGCGATTGGGCAATCCAATCCGCAAACGCTGGGGTAATGTCGTCAGGATTACACTCCATCGTCACCTCGACAGGCTGCGGCCTATATACCTTATATATATAGGAGAAGAGACGGTCGAGCTGATCCGTTGTGAGCTGACTCGGTGTGCCACCCCCGAGATAGATCGTCGTGATGGCCTCGTCGGCGGGCAATTCCTCCGCCCGCAACGGCAATTCCTGGCAGAGGGCATCGACGTAGGCATCGCGCAGCGCGGGAAGCGTCGTCGAATAAAATCCGCAATAGACGCAACGACTGGCACAAAATGGTATATGTATGTATAATCCTGTCATTTCACTTGCAAAAGTACTAATTAATTTTAAAAAATAGAGTACTTTTGCCATCGTTGTTTGGCTTTTACAAAAAAAATGCCTAATTTAGTGGGCGAAATGACAGAAATGCCTGTCCTCTTTCAATTACCCTACAAGTAAATAACGATATTATTAATCGCTTAAATCTATCCGATATGAAAGTATATCAGACAAATGAGATTAAAAACATTGCCTTGATTGGCAGTGCGGGTAGCGGCAAGACCACACTTGCCGAGAGTATGCTTTTCGAAGCTGGTATCATCAAGCGTCGTGGCTCCGTAGAAGCCAAGAACACTGTAAGCGACTATTTCCCTGTGGAGCAGGAGTACGGCTATTCGGTCTTCCCCACCGTATTCCATGCAGAGTGGAATGGCAAAAAGCTCAATATTATCGATTGTCCGGGTAGCGACGACTTTGTGGGGGGTGCCATCACGGCCCTCAACGTCACCGACCAAGCCGTCATACTCATCAATGGCCAGTATGGCCCGGAGGTTGGCACACAGAACAACTTCCGATATACCGAAAAGCTGCACAAGCCGGTCATCTTCCTCGTCAACCAGCTTGACAGCGACAAATGCGACTTTGATCAACTCATCCAAAGCATGAAGGACATCTATGGTCCGAAGTGCGTGCAGATACAATATCCCGTCCAGACGGGTCCCGACTTCCACGAGATCATCGACGTGCTCATCATGAAGAAACTCTCATGGGGTCCGGACGGTGGCGCACCGAAGCGCGAGGAGATTCCCGCCGAGGAGATGGAGAAGGCCATGGAGCTCCACAAGGCGCTCGTGGAGGCTGCCGCCGAGAACGATGAGGCACTGATGGAGAAGTTCTTCGAGGAGGAGACGCTCACGGAGGACGAGATGCGCGAGGGTATCCGCAAGGGTCTGGTGATGCGCAACATCTTCCCGGTGTTCTGCGTCGATGCCCACAAGGACATGGGTGTGCAGCGCCTGATGGAGTTCCTGGGCAATGTCGTGCCCTTCGTCAGCGAGATGCCGAAGGTCCACAACACGCGTGGTGAGGAGGTGTCTCCCGACTCCAACGGTCCGGAGAGCATCTACTTCTTCAAGACGGGTATGGAGCCGCATATCGGCGAGGTGAGCTACTTCAAGGTGATGAGCGGATCGATCAAGTCAGGCGACGACCTGACCAACGCTGACCGTGGCAGCAAGGAGCGCATCGGACAGATCTTCGCTTGCGCGGGTGCCAACCGCATCCCCGTGGATCAGCTCAACGCGGGCGACCTGGGCTGCACCGTGAAACTGAAGGATGTCAAGACGGGCAACACGCTCAACGGCAAGGGTACGGAGGAGCGTTTCGACTTCATCAAATATCCCAACTCCAAGTATTCACGCGCCATCAAGGCGGTCAACGAGAGCGATACGGAGAAGATGATGGCAGCCCTGCTCAAGATGCGCCAGGAGGACCCGACATGGGTCGTGGAGCAGAGCAAGGAACTGGGCCAGACGATCGTCCACGGACAGGGAGAATTCCACCTGCGCACGCTGAAATGGCGTATGGAGAACAACGAGAAACTCGCCGTGAAGTTTGAGGAGCCGCGCATCCCGTATCGTGAGACCATCACGAAACTCTCACGCGCCGACTATCGCCACAAGAAGCAGTCGGGTGGTGCCGGACAGTTTGGCGAGGTCCACCTGATTGTGGAGCCATACGCCGAGGGCATGCCCGATCCGACGACGTTCAACATCAACGGTCAGGAGTTTAAGATGAACATCAAGGGCCGCGAAGAAGTGGACCTGGAGTGGGGCGGCAAGCTCGTCTTCATCAACTCCGTTGTAGGTGGTGCCATCGACGCACGCTTCATGCCCGCCATCCTCAAGGGTATCATGGACTGCATGGAGCACGGTCCGCTGACGGGTAGCTACGCCCGCGACGTGCGCGTGATCGTCTATGATGGCAAGATGCACCCGGTGGATAGCAACGAGCTCTCCTTCATGCTCGCCGCGCGCCACGCCTTCTCCGACGCCTTCAAGCAGGCTGGTCCGAAGATCCTGGAGCCGATCTACGACCTGGAGGTCTATGTGCCGGCCGACTACATGGGCGACGTGATGAGCGACCTGCAGGGCCGCCGCGCCATGATCATGGGCATGGACAGCGAGGCTGGCTACCAAAAGTTGCAGGCGAAGATTCCTTTGAAGGAGCTCTCCAACTACAGCATCGCGCTCAGCTCCCTCACGGGTGGACGCGCCAGCTTCTCGACGAAGTTTGCAAGCTACGAGCTGGTGCCCAACGACATCCAGCAGAAGCTCATCGCCGAGCATGAGGCTGAGCAGAAGGACGAAGACTAAAAAATGGGACGCTTCCTCCTGATCAAGACTGCATAAAAAATGATGCCGCCCGAATCAGCTTTTGACTGGTTCGGGCGGCTTACTTATGCGTGGTTGGGGGCGACACGCGGGAAGCGAAGCGCGAAAGCGAAACGGGAAGCGACACGCGGGAGGCGAAGCGCAAAGGCGAGTCGCTACGGGAAGTTATCGGGGGCAGAAGACCTTCATGACCTTGGAGCCAACCTTGACGATGTTGATGCCTCGCTGCAACTGCGGGATGCGGCGGCCCTGCACGTCGTAGTATTCCGCCTCGGTGTCGTTGAGCAGATCGACAAGGATGGCGGCATCTACCTGGTTGGTGCCTTCATCCACGCCGATGGTGAGCTGGGCGGATCCACCCTCCTGCGTAGCATCGGGCTGGATATAGGCGCGGTAGGCAGCAATCTTCACGCCCTTGGCAGCAGGCTTGTAGTCGCGGACCAGGCGGAACAGGTCTTTGGCGATGAAATAGCAGTCGTCGTTGAGTTCGATGGGCGCAAACGTACCAATCAGACGAGGAGCGCCCTCCTCAGACTTGGGTTCTTTCACGGCCTTCGCCTTCTCGTCGGGAGAAGCCGTACCGCTCACGACGCAGAAGCTGGTCTGTTCCGCGTTTTTCTTGCGAACGACGACAGGCTGGCCTGCCTCTATCACGCCTTCCTCCACGCGCACGAGCTCGACACTCTCCGTTCCTACCGATTTCAGGGTATAGAAGTAGCAGGTGTTGGCCTCCGAACTGGGAAGGATGGTATAGGGCAGACAGAGCGTTGCCCATTCAGACTTTACCTCTCGCTCGTAGGAAGCGTTGTTAACGTCGCAGTCTTCGGAGAGCTTGTATGCCTTGCTGTCATCCAAAGGCAGTGCGTCGATGGTGAGTGGGTAGCCTGTGGCTCCAATAATCTCATTGCCATTCGTGCCAACCTTCTTGGTGAGATAACCTGACACGTAGTTTGCGTACTTACTATCCTTATTTTGAGGGATGAAGCCAATAGCACCTTTTAAGTTCTCGCAGTTGCGGAACATATTTGAACTTGAAACTCCATATTTGAATGTGAAATGATCGCTGACATAGATAGTCCGAAGCGCGGAGCATCCGTCAAACATATCGGTAACAGAATTTGCCAAACCAGTGCTGAAACTGGAAAGATCAAGCGTTTGAAGACTACTACATCCCTTGAACATAGCATCCAGCTGCATTTTGGGCCTATTAGCCGGGAAGTTGGACACATCGAGAAACTTAAGAGAACTGCAACCAGAGAACATAGCGTATAAGCCGTGATAATTCACACCCTCCGCATTGAAATGGGACAAGTCCAGCGAATCCAAACTTGAACAATTGGAAAACATTTGGTTCATGGATGTCACATTCTCCGTATTAAAACTTGAAATGTTGAGATCATGGAGCTTTGTGCACCCATAGAACATCTGGGCCATTGTTGTTACTTTCTCTGTGTTGAAATGGGAAAGGTCGAGCGTTTCGAGGTTCGAACACAGGGCAAACATCCCTGACATATTCTTGACGTTGGACGTGTTGAGGTTTTCGATACCCTCTATGCTGGTAAGATTCGTACAACCATTAAACCAATTGGAGCACGTCGTGTGGGTTTCATCACGGAAACCAGCTTTGAAGACAACCTTCTGAATTTCTGCAGCATGGGTATCCCATTCCGGATTTTTTCCATAACCCAAACCAAGGATGTTGTCGCCCGCAGGCTTCGTGGCGCCGCGATGGAAGGAGAGCGTGCCGGTTGGCGCATCCCATCGCACCCAACTGGCAGTAGCAGCCGTGAGATAACCTCCCTCTCCCGTGTGAGCCATCTCCACACCCGTCTTATTAGGGTTATAGTTGGGCAGATTAACACATCCGTCAAAAATCGAAAAATCTAGGGTTACTTTATCTGTAGTAAATGCAGAAGTGACGTAGATCTTCTTGAGGTTTTTGCAATTACTAAACGCATCAACCATGGAAACCATTTTGGGCGTTGCAAACGAGGAGAGATCAAGCGTTTCAAGCTTCGTACATGAGAAGAACATCCCAGTCATAGATTTCATGTTCTCCGTATCAAAACTGCTTAAATCAATACTTTCAAGGTTAGTACATCCTTGAAACATGTTTTGCATGTAAGCCACCTTTCTGGTATTGAAACTGCTGAGATCGAGACTCCGAAGTGACGAGCATTTTTCGAACATTGATGACATTTGCGTCACATTTGCAGTATTAAAGCCAGGGAGATCGAGACTCCGAAGTGACGAGCAATTATTGAACATTCCTAGCATAGTGGTCACGTTTTCGGTATTAAAACTGGAGACATCGAGGGTTTCAAGCGTGCTACAAATGCAGAACATATTCTCCATAGTGGTTACTTGTCCAGTTTTAAAATCAGTAAGATCGAGCTTGGAAAGCGCCCTACAGCCATAGAACATCGCTTTCATGTCTTTCACGTTTTCAGAATTAGAACCGGATAGATCGAGTTCGGTAAGACTTTCGCAACCTTTGAACGTTGCATTGAGATCAGTCACGCTGCTGCCTATGAAGCCTTTGGGCAACTTGATTGAGCGTAGATTCTTAGCGCCATCAAACATAGCATACATGTATTTGACCTTTTCCGTATTAAAGGAAGACAAATCAAGTGTTTCCAAGCTGGCACAGGAGGAGAACATTAATCGCATATCATCGACCTCTGACGTGTTCAAATAGTCCAAGTGCTCAATCGTTGTCAAAGCTTCGAACGACCAAAACCAGGCTCCACAATCTTTGGGCCGTGCATCCTTGCAACTCTCGTCAAAGACCACGGTTTTTATTTTTTTTCTTTCAGCTGTAGTTTGCCACAAGGGACTACCAGTTAAAAGAGAAATCCCGTAGTCAGATTCCTTGTAATTCGTGCCGTAATAGAGCGTGAGGGTCTGAGTCTCTCGGTCCAATCTCGCATACATTATAGGATCCTGTGTCTGCGCCATCACGGGCTGCAGAAGCATAAGCATCAGCAAGAGCGAGAGCGCGCATCGGCGCTGCAAAAGATATTGGGTCATTTTTTTGATCATGGTGATAGTATTTTTTGTTTTAGTTTGGGTGCACCACGGCACCATTCGTTGATTGTGATAGAAAGAAGGGGCAATAGGCTATTTATTCCCCCCCAGAGGAAACCTTCCTCGTCTAAGGTAAATTCGGCTTTCTCCAGTTCCTGTCGATTCTGAAACCGCCCTTTATAAATCCTTACCTGCGAGGGGTTGATCATCATGCACGGCCCAGTCTGCGCGACGTCAACCTGGGGCTTGAGATACTTTTTTTTCTTCATACTTTTATTCACTGTTTTTGATTATTGTCTTCATAGTCCGTCGGGCGCACACGACAAGGACTCAGCCTCTGCCGCGTGGATCTCTTTCCGATGCGATCATTAGCGCAAAAGTAGGGAAAAGAAGTGAGACAGGGTGTCGCATTGTCCTGTTCAGGTGTCTCTTTGGTGGTAAATAGTTGTCTCTTTCCTACCAAAGAGACAACGGTTCATAGCCAGGAGCGGTCGCGATTACATTTTTTAAGAAATCAAGAAAAGAGCCGTCCAATATCAGAAAAGGGATCTTCAGATACGGAGAAAAGGGGTCGTCCCCCTGCTACGAAAGAGACGCGTCCGAATCGTGGGCTTCGGCCAAATAGCGCTCCCGCCAGGCAGTCGGCGTACAAGCCTCCCGCGCCTTGAAGATGCGGTAGAGGTGGGTGCGGGAAGAGAATCCACATTCGGAGGAGATGATGTCATTACTATAGTCAGGGTTTTCGATCATCATCTTCTTGGCTGCCGCAAAGCGGATGTCGCTCAGCCATATTCGGAACGTAGTGTTCAAACACTGATCGAAAAAGAGCGTGAGATCGTCCTTCGAGATATGGATGGAATGGGAGAGGGAGAGCAGGTTCACCCCCCCATCCTTATAGCCCATCGCCGCGCACCAGTCGTCCAGCCGCTGCTGGATCTGCATTTTTCGATCCTCCGGCAGCAACGTGGCAGTTTGCTGTTCCTTCTCCTTGTCGCTATCAAGTGCTGCGACGTCATGGCACGCGTCGCCATGGAGCGGGACGGCCTGTTTTGTATTTGTTTCCTCCTGCTGAGCGACTACGATAGCAGGACTGGTATCCGCATCTGCGTCGAGTAGGGCCTCAGTCGGCACATAACTGTAACCCAGGGCCACGAAACTCAGGACGAAGAAGAGGATAGCCATGAGCCCCAAGGGCGCAAAAAAGTAAAGCAACTTGGTGGAGATGATGGCAAAGGGCGATACCAAGGCAGGGAAGAAGAGGATGAGGAGGCTGGCGCGGGAGTAGCGTACATAGGGCATGATGTCGCCGCCCGCCATCGTCTCCAGCAGACGGCGGCGCCTGATGATCTCGCGGACAATGACGACGACGCAATAGACCACATTGGCGGCAAATAGGGCCTGCATAGCATAGAGCCAGGCCCCGATGCGCATTTCGCCATGCTGGAGGAAGCCGATGAAGAAACAGGCGAAGATCGCCAGGTTGATCGCCGCGCAGACCACATAGACCCTCCTCCTGCGGACATGTGTGGCCTCGATATGGAAGATGCCCATCGAAATGAGCGAAAAACAGGGTGCATAGACGAGGACATTGACCGTGGCACCCACCGCGTCGTCAACGGCCCTGAACCCATAGCGCATCTGCATCAGATAGTGCGCCGCCAAGCCCATGATGCCGACAAAGATCAACCATCGTGCGCGCTCATAGCGCGGATTGAGCCATCGCGTCTGGAGACGGGTGACGGCGAGGGTGAAGGCATTGAACAGCATGAACAGGAAGCATGCGAACTGCAGCAGAAACAAATGATCCATAGGATAAAAGATCTCGTTGGAATAGGAAAATAGGTTTTATGGACAAGGCATCTGCCCGGCGCTTGACGCCAGGCAGATGCCTCATAAAGATACAGGCTGTAGGGGGTAGTACCCTCTCCTACTTCGTCATTTCATAGACCACGTCCATGAGCTCCTTGCCCAGGGCGTCGGCCTCCTCCATCGTGGCCGCCTCGCTATAGACGCGCATGATGGGCTCAGTATTGCTCTTGCGGAGGTGGACCCACTTCGTCGGGAAGTCGAGTTTCACACCATCAATATCCGTTACCCGCACGTCGTCCATCGATCCGAAGCGCTCCTTGACCTTACCCAGGATGGCATCCATATCAGTGTCGGGCGTGAGGTCGATGCGGTTCTTGGCGATATAATAGGTCGGGAACGTCTTGCGGAGCTCACTGCACGTCAGTCCCTTCTGTGCCAGCGAACTGAGGAAGAGGGCGATGCCGACCAGGGCGTCGCGACCGTAGTGGCTCTCGGGATAGATGACTCCGCCATTGCCCTCGCCACCAATGACGGCACCCACCTCCTTCATCTTGGTGGTGACATTGACCTCGCCGACGGCAGAGGCAAAATACTGGCAACCATGGCGCTCGGTGACGTCGCGCAGGGCGCGTGTAGAGCTGAGGTTGGAGACGGTGGCTCCCTTGACGTGGTCGAGGATGTAGTCGGCCACGCTGACGAGCGTATATTCCTCGCCATACATCTTGCCGTCCTCCTGGATGAAGGCGAGACGATCGACGTCGGGATCGACGACGATGCCGAGGTCATAGCCTCCTGCTGCCACCTCGCCCATGATGCCTCCGAGATTCTTCTCCAGCGGCTCCGGATTGTGGGCGAAGTCGCCATTGGCCTCGCCATTGAGGATGGTGTAGCCGACGCCCAGTCGGTCGAGGAGCTTCGGCAGAATGACGCCGCCGACGGAGTTGATAGTATCAACGACGACGCGGAATCCACGCTTGCGGATGGCCTCCGTATCGACCAGGTCGAGCGCGAGGACGGCCTCGATGTGGCGGTCGTCGAAACTGTCGTCCTGGCGGTAAGTGCCTATATGATCGACATCGGCATAGTCGAAGTCCTCCTTCTCCGCCATGGCGAGCACGGCGTTGCCGTCGTCCTTGGTGAGGAACTCGCCCTCGTGGTTGAGCAACTTGAGCGCGTTCCACTGGCGCGGGTTGTGGCTGGCGGTGACGATGATGCCACCTGCCGCATGGCTCATGCGGACGGCCAGTTCGGTGGTCGGGGTCGTGGCAAGCCCGATATCGAGCACGTCATAGCCCATTCCTATCAGTGTGCCGCAGACCACCAGTCGGACCATGTCGCCCGAGATGCGCGCGTCGCGGCCTACCACGATACAGTTGCTGCCCGTCGGGTCGCTCTGACGGATAAACTTGGCATACGCCGTGGTAAACTTGACGATGTCCAACGGGTTGAGCGTATCGCCGGTAGGGCCTCCGATGGTTCCACGGATGCCGGAAATGGATTTGATCAGTGTCATATTTTCTCTTTAGTTTTGTAATTGCATGTTATCTTCCGCGCTCGTAGGTGATATCGTAGAGACACGGATAGACCGACATCGTGGCCGCATAGGTGCCCTCGGTGGAGGGTACGATGATGCGCACGCGGGCGATGCGGTCGTCGGCCGAGAGCGGCCTACCCACCTTGATGTAAGGCAGCGGGGAAAGCCATCCGTTGGGCACCTGGGTGCTGCCGGAACTTCTTCCATAGACTTGATACATCACACTCGACGTGGGGTCGAAGGAGGCCGTGAAGGTGCCGGAGGTGTTCGTGACCGACATCTTGTCGACCAGCGCGCTGAAATAGAGGATGTTGTTGGTGGCGATAATGCTATCGGTGAGGAGGTTGCGCTCGGTGAATCGGCAGAGCACGGTGGCCGTCTCGCCATCCTTGATTTTCTCTCCGCAACCCTTCTCTACGATTTGGAGATAGATGCCCGAAGACTCGAGCAGCACAAACTCGTTCTTGCTCACGTCGGTCATCGTGTCTTGATCGAAAAACTGGCGTTCGGAGATGACCGTCACGCTGCTGTCGTTGAGATACTGGCGGATGGCTCCGTTCTCTCGCTTGCGCTGGTCAGCATAGGTCTCGTCATTGCTGCACGCCGACCAGAGCAGAGCTGCGAGCGGGAGGAGGAGAAAAAGCGTTTTCTTCATCGGAATCTTTTACGTTCAATAATATCTTACTGCAAAGTTATAGCAAATCGTCTGTTCCACCATAAGACGACGCCCATTTTTAGCTACTTTTGACATTAAAGACTGCCCTACGGACCATGATCCTGGCCCGCGAGGGGTCATCGCAGCTGCTCCTTGTAGGCCATGATGGCCCGGAGGACCACCTGCTCGGCTTCCTCGATGGAGCACTCCAGGCGTCCGCCTGCCGCGTCTTCGTGGCCTCCGCCGTTGAAGAACTCCTCCGCCATCTTGCGGCAGTGGAACCCATTGCCCGAACGGAGGCTGACGCGTATGACCTGGTCCTTCTCGGTGTCCTCGCGCAGCGAGATGGAGAGTTTGAGTTTTTTGATCTTCTGCGGGATGTTGACCACGCCCTCCAGGTCGCCCCTGACAAACTGGAAACGTCGCATTTCGTCGCGCGTGACGGTGTAGTAGGCCGCATGGGAGGCCGGCAGGACGCGCAGTTTCTTGAAGATCACATAGGACCTGAACTTGATGGCCTGTGGCGAGTAGTTGTTATAGACGCGGTTATAGACGCGGTCTTTGTCCACGCCCTTCTCCAGCAGGTGGCTGATGATGAGATAGACGGCTGGCGCATTGGAGTTGTAGGTGAAGGCCCCCGTGTCCGTCATCATGCCGCAGTAGATACATTGCGCCATCTGCAGCGTCATCTCGTCGTAGGCGCCCAACTGCCACAGCAGGCGGAAGACGAGATCCGACGTGCTCGACATCGCGGGATGGGAGACGGAGAGCGCCGCCTCGACGGTCGGGCCCACATGGTGGTCGATGAGCAGTCGGGGCGCCTTCGACTGGGCAATGGCGTCCGCCATGTCCCCCGTGCGCGAGAGGTCGTTGTAGTCGAGACAGCAGACGAGGTCGGCCTTGTCGAAGGCCTCCTTCGCGCGGTCGGGATGCTTGTCGTAGCGGAGCAGCGTCTGCGATCCCGGGAGCCACATCAGAAAGTCGGGAGCGGCATCGGGGATCACACAGGTGACCTCCTTGCCCAGAGCCTGCAGATACTGCGCCCAGGCCAACATCGATCCGATGGCATCTCCGTCGGGCGACTTATGGACTGTGACTACCACAAAGCTGGCATCGGCAGTCAGCTGCTGCAACAGAGCAAGCTGACTGTCGTCCAGAAGGTTGATTTCCATGTAGAAATGGTTGGTGATACGATTAGAACAGTTTGGCGGGATAGACGCCCTCATCGACGAGGCGCTGGATGCGATCCACGACGCCCTGACGATCGGCAGGATAGGTGACGCCAAACCAATGGCTGGTGGTATCGAGGACCTTGACAGCCGCCGTACCGTCGTTGATGAGCTTGTTGACCATCAGCGGGATGAAGAACTCGGCCTTCAGGTTGGCCATGTTCTCCGGATCGGAGAGGAACGTCTTGAAGTAGTCCTCGCTATAGTCGAAATAGTCGGGCGTGAATCCCCATACGTTCATCGAGACCGGCGTGTTGTCGGGCGTCGTCACCCACTGGTCGTCGTCGTCCTTATACTGCACGGCGCCGTCCCTGCGCTCTATCTTCGTGCGCTCCACGACGGTGGCCAGGTTGCCCTCGGCGTCGGTCGTGCAGATGCCACGCGATACCGTTCCGTTCTCGCTGAGCGTATTGCCCACGCGGAAACCCACCATCGCGTAGCGGTTCTTGCTGCCCTCGGGGAGCTCGGAGAGATACTTGCCGATGACCATGAAGGTGTCGCGATTGTAGAAGTCGTCGCAGTTGATGACGCAGAACGGCTCCTTGATGACGTCCTTGGCCATCAGTACGGCGTGGTTGGTGCCCCACGGTTTCACGCGGCCATCGGGCGTGGTGAATCCCTCGGGGAGGGCGTCGAGGCTCTGGAAGACGAGCTCTGCGGGGATGTGGCCCTCATACTTGGCGAGGACCTGCTTGCGAAACTGCTCCTCGAAGTCCTTTCTGATGACGAAGACGATCTTGCCAAATCCCGCCTGGATGGCGTCGTATATGGAGTAGTCCATGATGGTCTCACCATTGGGTCCAAGTCCGTCGAGCTGCTTCAGCCCGCCATAGCGGCTACCCATTCCGGCAGCCAAAAGAAGTAATGTCGGTTTCATGTCTTTTTATGATTTTGTCATGATTATACTTTGTTCTCTCTACCTAATTTATATAGCGCACGCGCGGCGCCCCATCTCTCCGGGGCCCGCCCAGGCGCTCGCCCTCCCCCACTCGGGGCTAATCGAGCAGGGTGCTGCTGCGTACGCGGCTCAGCGTCTCCGGCGTCATCTGGAGAAAACTGGCCACATAGACCAGCGGTGCGCGGAGGACGATCTGCGGCGCCAACTTGCAAAACTTGCGGTAGCGCTCCTGTGCCGTCTCGAAGCGCACGAGGTCGGCCATGACCTGCGAGATCACGAGGCTCTCCTCCAATATCTTGCGAAAGAGGATCTGTATGTTCACGTTGTGGAGGGCCACCTGCTCCAGGCGATGCTTGGGGAGCGCATAGATATAGGAGGCCTCCAGGGCCTCTACCTGCAGATGGGTGGGCTCTTCGTGAAACAGGCTCTCGATGCACATGAAGATGGTGTGGTCCACCCCCAGGTGCTCCGTGATTTGCTTGCCGTTCTTGAAGTAGAACTGGCGGATCAGTCCGCGCTCCACATAGTAGATGTTGCGGCAGACCTCGCCCTCCCTTAGGATTATCTCGCCCTTGCTGAACTTCATGGGCACCAGCACGCTCTCCAGCACGTCGAGTTCCTCGTGGGTCATCGTACTGTACTTGCGGGCCAATTCGCGGGCCACCTCCCTGGGGGTTGCTATCGGTTCTCTCATCGTGTCTCCTCTTTCTCCTTTTATATATCTTGTTGGCCGAAGGATGTTCCTCCGGCGGTTAGTCCAATTTCAGCACGGCCAGGAACGCCTTCTGAGGCACCTGCACGTTGCCGACCTGCTTCATGCGCTTCTTGCCCTTCTTCTGCTTTTCGAGGAGCTTGCGCTTGCGGCTGATATCACCGCCATAACACTTCGCCGTCACGTCCTTGCGCACCTGCTTCACTGTCTCGCGTGCGATGATCTTCGCTCCGATGGCCGCCTGGATGGCAATGTCAAACTGCTGGCGCGGTATCAGTTCCTTGAGTTTCTCACACATTCTGCGTCCAAAGGCCACGGCGTTGCTCTCGTGGGTCAGCGTGGAGAGGGCATCGACGGGCTCGCCGTTGAGCAGGATGTCGAGCTTGACCAGCTTCGAGGGGCGGAACGAGTCGATATGGTAGTCGAACGAGGCGTAGCCCTTGGAGATGCTCTTGAGCTTGTCGTAGAAGTCGATGACGATCTCGCCCAGCGGGATCATGAAGACGAGCTCCAGTCGGTTGCCGCTGACGTAGTTTTGGCTCACGAGCTCGCCGCGCTTGTCGAGGCAGAGCTTCATGATCGGGCCGATAAACTGGCTGGAGGTGATGATGCTGGCCTTGATGAAGGGTTCCTCGATATGGTCGATCATCGTCGCGTCGGGCAGTCCCGAGGGGTTGTGTACCTCCTTCACCTCCCCCTGCTTGTCATAGACCATGTAGCTGACGTTGGGGACGGTCGTGATCACGTCCATGTTGAACTCGCGGTCCAGCCGCTCCTGGATGATCTCCATGTGGAGCAGGCCGAGGAATCCGCAGCGGAATCCGAAGCCGAGGGCCTGGGAGCTCTCGGGCAGGAAGGTCAGCGAGGCGTCGTTGAGCTGCAGTTTCTCCAGCGAGGCGCGCAGGTTCTCGTAGTCGTTGGGGTCGATGGGATAGACGCCGGCAAAGACCATCGGCTTCACCTCCTGGAATCCCTCGATGGCCTTGGCGCAGGGCCGTTCGACGTGGGTGACGGTGTCGCCCACCTTCACCTCCTTGGCGTCCTTGATGCCGCTGATGATGTAGCCCACCTCGCCGGCAGTGAGCTGCGCCTTGGGCACCATGTCCATCTTCAGCACGCCCACCTCGTCGGCGTCATACTCCTGGCCGGTGTTGAAAAACTTCACCTTGTCGCCCTTGCGCACCACGCCGTTATCGATCTTCACCAGCGTGATGATGCCGCGGAAGGAGTTGAAGACCGAGTCGAAGATGAGGGCCTGCAGCGGCGCTTCCTTGTCGCCCGTCGGCGCGGGGATGCGGTCCACGACGGCGCGGAGGATGTCATCGACGCCCTCGCCCGTCTTGCCCGAGGCCCGGATGATCTCCCCGGGCTCGCAGCCGAGCAGATCGACGATCTCGTCCTCCACCTCCTCGGGCATGGCGTTGGGCATGTCTATCTTGTTGATGACCGGGATGATCTCCAGGTCATGGTCGATGGCCATATAGAGATTGCTGATGGTCTGCGCCTGCACGCCCTGTGTAGCATCGACGATGAGCAGCGCGCCCTCACAGGCGGCAATGCTTCGCGACACCTCGTAGGAGAAATCGACGTGGCCCGGCGTGTCTATCAGGTTGAGCAAATATTTCTTTCCCTCCATCGTGTACTCCATCTGGATGGCGTGGCTCTTGATGGTGATGCCGCGCTCGCGCTCCAAATCCATGTTGTCCAACATCTGACCCTCCGTGACTTGGATGGTCTTGGTGCGCTCCAACAGACGGTCGGCCAGAGTGCTCTTGCCGTGATCGATATGGGCTATGATGCAAAAATTCCGTATATGGTCCATTCTTGTATTGTAATTTCAAAATGCAAAAGTAGCAATAAAAAACGAGATACACGACTTCCAGCCCGTTTTTTGCTCGCCAACCGTGCAAAACCATGCCACGGGACGCGCTTTGGCAAAACCTTTGTGGTTCTTTTTGCCACTTAGAGGAAATAAAAAACACGATTTGGCGTTATTTCCATAGCGTGGCGATGGCGGACCCGGGACACGACCTGCCCCGGGGAGGCTTCGCCATAGCCGACATTTACAGAAACTAAAAGAGAAAAACTGACATGAAACAGACAATTTTAGTGACGGGCGGAACGGGCTTCATCGGTAGCCATACCACCGTGGAACTGATCGAGGCTGGCTACGACGTGGTCATCATCGACAACCTTTCCAACTCCAAGATAGAGGTGCTCGACGGCATCGAGAAGATCACGGGTGTGCGCCCGGCCTTCGAGCAGGTAGATCTGCGCGACAAGGCTGCCACGGAGGCCGTGTTCCAGAAGTATCCGGCCATCGCGGGCATCATCCACTTCGCCGCCTCCAAGGCCGTGGGCGAGAGCGTCCAGCTGCCCCTGCTCTACTACCGCAACAATGTTGTCTCGCTCATCAACCTCCTGGAGCTCATGCCCGCCTATGGCGTCAAGGGCATCATCTTCTCCAGCAGCTGCACGGTCTATGGACAGCCCAACCCCGAGAACCTGCCCGTCACCGAGGACGCGCCCCACCAGAAGGCCACCTCGCCCTATGGCAACACCAAGGAGATCAACGAGCAGATCATCTACGACTTCATCCATAGCGGCGCGGCCGTCAAGAGCATCGTCCTGAGATACTTCAACCCCATCGGCGCTCATCCCTCGGCGCTCATCGGCGAACTGCCCAACGGCGTGCCCAACAACCTCATCCCCTACGTCACGCAGACGGCGATGGGCATCCGCGAGCAACTGACCATCTTCGGCAACGACTACGACACGCCCGACGGCACCTGCATCCGCGACTACATCTATGTCGTCGATCTGGCCAAGGCGCATGTGGCCGCTATGGCGCGCGTGCTGGACCAGGAGACCGAACCGATCGAGTATTTCAACATCGGCACGGGCAAGGGCAACTCCACGCTGGAGATCGTCACGACCTTCGAGGAGGCCACGGGCGTGAAACTCAACTGGAAGTATGGTCCGCGCCGCGAGGGCGACATCGAGAAGATTTGGGGCGACTGCACCAAGGCCAACCAGGTGTTGGGCTGGAAGGCGGACACGCCCCTGGCCGACGTGCTCCGCAGCGCCTGGAAGTGGCAGGAGAAACTGCGCGAGGACGGCGTGATGTAGAATAACCTTTGGGCGGGAGGGGCCGACCTTCCCGCCCTTGACAGAAAAAAGATATGGAAAAGAGAAAGATTTGTATGGTCACCGGCGCGACGAGCGGCATCGGTGAGGCTTGCGCGCTGCGCTTTGCCAAAGAGGGCTACGACGTGATCATCACGGGCCGCAGAGACCACCTGCTCCAGGCACTGGCCGAGCGCATCGAGGCGCTGGGCGTGCGTGCGAAGACGCTCTGCTTCGACGTGAGAAACCAGCAGCAGGTGTTTGACGTCTGCGGCAGCCTGGAGGCCGACTGGGCCGAGATCGACGTGCTGATCAACAACGCCGGACTGGCCTTGGGCCTCGACCCGCTGCAGGGTGGCGACCTCGACGACTGGAACACGATGATCGACACCAACATCAAGGGCCTGCTCTACGTGAGCCGCGCGCTCGTGCCGGGCATGGTGGAGCGCAACCGTGGCGAGATCATCAACATCGGTTCGGTGGCTGGCGACGCTGCCTACGCCAACGGCAACGTCTATTGCGGCACGAAGGCTGCGGTGAAGATGATCACCGACGGACTGCGCATCGACACGGCCCACACGCGCATCCGCGTGACCAATATCAAGCCGGGACTGGTGGAGACCCACTTTAGCAACGTCCGCTTCCACGGCGACGACGAACGGGCCAACAATGTTTATAAGGGCATCAAGCCGCTCACGGGCGAGGACATCGCCGACGTGGCCTACTATGCGGCCAGCGCGCCGGCCCATGTCCAGATCGCCGAGGTGCTCGTCCTGGCCACCCACCAGGCCAGCGGTTCCGTCGTCAAGCGCAACGCCGAATGATGACGGTGGCGGAATATCGGCAGGCCGTCCTCCAGGCCATTCTCCAGGCCAAGGACAAGGACGGAACGCCGCGCACCGACGAGGAAACGGCCAAGACCTACCTCGACTCCCTCAGCGACGCGGACCTGGAGGAGGGCATGCTCTTCAACACGCCCGAGGAAGTGGCCGAGATGGTGCTGGAGATTCTGTAGCCGCTTGCGGAGTTGGGAAACAGCAAGATACTTTTTGTTACTCAAGTTTCGCATGTAAGCTCTACTTTTGTTACTCAAGTTTCGCAAGTAAGCTCCACACACCCTGAACCAACGGTCACCGGCCGAAGGGAA